>MDTD01018475.1_pt1 | contig 70234 bp, 52 predicted proteins | sample 811221 | NCBI WGS metagenome assembly MDTD01 (sample SAMN05326646, study PRJNA326480) | marine metagenome | isolation source: seawater | place: Pacific Ocean: South West | collected 2011 | reverse complement strand
TTGGTGATGGGGGCGGTAGCTGCTTGGGTGGTGCGTTGGAATGTAAGGCCCGCCACCTCTGACTAAAAACTAAAGGACATGTCCAGCGTAATTTGGCTGCCGGGTCTCACATCGAGCACCACCTTGTCACCAATGGTGACTTGTTGGGTGGAGTCCAAAAGGTTTTGTCCCTTTAAAGCCAGGGAAACGGGCCCCATGTTCTCCCGATAGACAAAGTCTAAGCGGTGAAAGGGTTGCTCGTAAAGGTCGGGAACGCCGTTGTCACCTACCTCGACAATTCGCGGCCCAAACACATTGTAGAGCATAGAAATACTACGGGCTTTTTCGGTCCATGCCAGCCGCCCATTGATGACCCAAGGGGATTGGCCTTGCAGAGGGCGTTCCGTTGAAGAAGAGAGCGAGGCGCCTTCTTCGAGGTACACCCGAGAATAAATCCATGACGCGTTGCCCGAGATAAATAGGGGCGCCAGCACTTTATGAATGAAGTCGAAACTCTTCCGGGCTTCAATTTCAACCCCTGCATTTTCGGCGTAATTCGCGTTTTGATAGGTGATGGCATTTTCGGCACTCATTTTATAAACCATCTCGATGGGCTTGTTGAAGTACTTGCCAAAGGCGGCCAAACTTAAACTTTCTTTGGGCGAAAAATACCATTCCCACCGCATGTCAGCATGGTGGATCTGTGAACTTTCCAATTCACTGTTTCCTCTGATGAGACGTCCTCGCTCCACATCAAAAAAGCCTGTGTTGGACAGCTCGCGAAAGTTGGGGCGCGACACAGAAGAAGACCCTGCCAGGCGCAACTGCATGTTTTGGGTGAAGCGCCAGGAAAGAAGCGCAGAGGGCAGAAAATCATTCTTGAGCAGATCGGCTTCGGCTTTGATGTTGTCAGGTACCCCAGGCTTAAAAGCTTGCACGTTTTGATAAGAGCTTTCAAAACGTAAACCGCTGGTCAAAGTCCATCGGGGTGCGAACCGCCAATCATTGGAAAGGTAGGCGGCACCAATGTGCTGATAGGCTTTGTAGGAATCGGTATCTTTTGAGGTCTCAATGAAGGAGAACCGATCTGAATTAATGTTCTCTGGAACAAAAATGTCACCGGGATTTTGATACACCAAGGTATCGAATTCGGGCCATTCATCAGTGAAGACCGGTGGTGCGAGGTTGAAGCGTCTGGAATCCACCAATCGATCCTTGAAAAAATAGTTCAAACCCGTTTTAAATTGGATGCCGGTACTGTCCGGTGCGAGTTCCTTGGATTGGGTATCAATGGCCGCATGATGGGCTTGGTCAAAAAGATCAGAAAAGAAGCGCTCGTTGTCCCCAGTTTCTCCTCGCAAGCGGTATTCAGTCCCATCCGGATCTTGGCCATAATCCACCGTACGGCGATCGGGTTGCTCGCGCGAGGCGAATGAAAGACCATAGCGCCAGTTTAGTTTCCAGTCCGGAATGTTGAATAAAGGGTGTTCTCCCACAAACTGTTGGGAGATAAGCATGCGCTCGACCCAATCGAGCCGACGGGTGTAAAAGTCGGAAAAAGGTGAGTCGGTAATGTTGAAAAACGAGTTCACCACATCGGCGGTTTTGTCTGAAATACGGGTGAGTAGGGTGATGGCCTGTACCGAGTTTTGTTTGTCAAACTCAGCCCCTAGCGAAACGAGGCCGGCGAGAGATATGCGTTGCTGACTTCGGATGAGGTTGGCACTGCTTCTGAGTTGTAAGTCCGTAACCCCTGTTTCGTAGGTGCGGGTGGTTCGTTCAATGACACTGTCTTGAACGCGATAATTCCATCCGGTTAAAACGCCCCATTTGACACCATTGGTTTTAAACTTCTTGCCTGCAGAGAGGTTCAGTTTCATGTTTGGCAGGACGGTGTGGGGGGTTTGCTCCCAATTATTGTTAAAGCTTTGACCCATTTTGGCGAGTTCTTCATCGGAAAAACCCGTATCAGAAAATCGCCCGCCACCACGAAGCACGGGGCCTTGCTCCGTGGCTTCTTGGACTTCTTGGGGTAAAGCGCGGTTGCCATCGTCAAAACCAAGAAGGTCCAGCGCACCGCCATCATAGGACCAGCCATCTTCGAAGGTGGAACCGGTCAAATAGGAAATACCGGTCCCAATCTTCAGGTAATCTTGTTCCGGCACCGTTTTGGTCTTTAACAAGATGGTGCCGCCCCCAAAGGCGCCGGGCAGATCAGGGGTGAGGGTTTTGGCGATGGTCATTTGCTCCAAGACGCCGGCAGGAAAAATATCGAGTGGGATGACCCGTCGTTCGGGTTCGGGGCTGGGAAGCTGTAAGCCATTGAGGAGGGTGGTGATGTACCGATCGCCCAGGCCACGCACAAAAACATATCGCCCACCGACCACGGTGAGTCCGGTGACGCGTTGAAGCGCGGCGGCGGCATTGCTGTCCCCATTTTGCTTCATTTCTTCGGCACCTAAGACCTCGGTCACGCCAGAAGCTTTTCTTTTTTGGTCGATTAAGGCCGCGACCCCACCAGCCACGTGAGGGGCTTTCACGGTAAAGTCTGCTAATTGCAAACCTTTGGGTGTCATTTTGAAAAGCAGGTCGTTCGCATTGCCATTGTCGATTTCAAAATCTTTTTTAATGAGCAGGGCGTATTGTTTGTGAATAAATGAAATATTGATTTTTCCTGAAGGCAAGAACGCTTCAAAGACACCCTCTTCATTTGTGATGGTTTTGTCTGGGAAATCTTGGACCCAGATTTGCACGCCTGGAATGGGAGCGTTGTCATCTTCGGATAACACCTTGCCGCGCACTGGAATCACTGGACCCAGGTCTTCTCTTTCTACTTCGACGGTTTCTTCTTCCAGTGGTTTGGATTCGATGAGTGTTTCGGCCTCGGCACCAGAGGGGAAGTGGGTGTAAATAATTTCAGTAATGCTCGCAGATTGGATGGTGACTTCGAGCGGAATGGTGGGGGTTTGCAGGTGCAATTGGACAGTGTAGGTTCCCGCATCTACACGCCAAACCACTTTGCCTTTGTCATCGGTTTGCGCCTGGCTACCGTCGGGGAAAGTCACGGCAACGTCCTTGAGAGGGGTTTCTTTTTCGCCGTTAAAGAGAAACAGCGCCAATCGCCCTTGGCCTTGCGCGGCAGCCGGCATCGCCAAAAAGATAAGGGTCACGACTGTCAAACAGAATTTCGGCAGTTTGTACATGGGGATGACCTTTAGTTACATGAAACGGGCTTCTCGATACAATCACCGACCACTTGCAGCAGTCGGGCAGCATCTTCGAAGTAGGCGTCGTCACGAATGCTTTGTAAAGTGCTCTTGCTCTTCTGAAACTGACCGGTTTGGAAATATGCGTAGGCAAGGCCATATTGAACTTGTCCCTCTTGGGTTAGTCCATTTCGCCGCAGTCGAGGTGCCAAAGCTGCGGCAGACTCAAACGATTTTGTTTGTAGTAACATCCCAAACCGTTGGAGTAATTTCTTTTCTTGGTTTTCCACCTGCGCATTCATCCATTCAGCCCGATGATAATCGCCTGCTTTTCGAAACAGTTCAGCAGATTGCAGGTTGATTTCATCTTGCTCAAGTCCGCTTTGGTACAGCACTTCTCCAGCCAGTTTGTACTCGCCCATTTGTGCGTAGTTGAAAGCCAGGGCTTTGGCTATTTTCTGGGTGCCGAACAGCTGCAAGCGTGCACCTTCGAGCAAAATGACCGCGTTTTTGTAGTCTTTTTGCTGCGTGAAGATTTGTGCGATTTGCAACAGGTTTTCGGCGCGGCATCCCGGGTGGCCCAATAACTCCAGCGCTTCTTCCACGGCGGTTTGAGCCAAAGAATGCTCAGCCAATACCACCACACGCTTTAGTGGGAACCGAATTTCGTCAGGGTATTTGGCTTGTGCGAGACTGAGTACTTCGAAACCTTTTTCGATGGCATCGGTTAAGAAATAAGCCTCTGCTTCAAATTGCAGGGTGAGGGGTTGGTGACGGGTTTGGGGCGTGAGAAGCGCGATTTCGTGAAGCACTTTGGTGGGCTTTTTTTGAAGAAAGAGAACCTTGATCAGTTTCAGGCGGACCAAGTCTTTTTCTTTTGATTGGTTTAGGGCTTTCCGGAAATTAGTCTCTGCCGCATCATAATCTTGTCTTTGGAGATGATATTCCGCTTTGAGAAGGTGTAAGCGGTTCAGCTGCTCCGGAGTTAATTTTTTCGTATTTAGCTCTGCAAAAACCTGTGCCACTTTTTCGTATTGCCCCGCCTTTAGGAGAACGGTGGCGATGGCCAAAGGGTCCACTTCCTCTTTTGGCTCGTCTGCCATGGCGGCGCCTGACACACACAGGTGGGTCAAGATAAGCACCAAAGAGAGTAAGTTTTTACAGGTGTTCATGGCTTAGTTGAGTTCAAACCGCAGGGTTTGTGTGGCCCATACCCGAACGGGGTTGCCTTGAAAGGTCGCAGGTTCGAACTCCCATTGTGACAAGGCATTTTGACCTTCTTGTTCAAACACACCCATGGGTGACGCTGTGGCGACTTTAATGCGTTCCACGCGACCATCGGTGCCGATGAGCAAAGAATATGTGACCTGACCGGTGATGCCACTGTGACGTGCGGTGTCAGGGTAGCCTGGAGGCACTTGGCGTCTTGGTTGGGGGAGGCTGTCAACGGTTTCTTCGGTCATGACAGTGTTTTTGGTGTCGCCGAAAAGTTCGTTGTTCAAGCTGTCGTCATCCAAGAAGTTCAGACCAGCCACGGCCACGCCAGAAAGGGCCCCTGCGCCACTGAGCATGGGGGGAGGAGGCGCTTTATTGGTGCGCGGCTTGGGCTTGTTGCGCTTTTTGCGAACTACTTTTTTGGCCTTTTTGGGTTCTTGCTTTTTGACCTGAAAAGCCACGGCAGGGCCAATGTCTTTTTTGTCTTTGGTGGCTGTGAGTTCATTGAGGCCAGCAGCTAAAGCGAGCACGCCAAAGCTAACGAAAGCAGCGGTGAACAATGCGCGGAATCTGAAGTTTTTCATTTCGATCATAAGCCTACCTCTTTGATGGTCGCCACTGCGATTTGCTGAGCGCCGCCCAATCTACATTGATCAACCACGTGAATGAGTTGATCTGCTAAAATGCTTTTGTCTGTCACGATGAGAACTTCTTTGGATGTGGCAGACTTTAAAAAATCTCGAACGCGGCTTTGAAGCATCCAGGAGCGAACTTCTTTGCCGTCGATGGTCACTTGTCCTTGGCTGTCTAAAGTCACGCGCAAGGATTTTTCGGAAGCGGCCGTGGCCGTTGAAGCCGTGGGTCGGTTGATGTCCACTTTGGCATCTTTCACAAAAGTGGTGGAGACCATGAAAAAGATCAGCAGAATGAAAACCATATCGATGAGTGGCGAGATATCGATCCCGTCCTGCTCATTTTTTTGTCTGCGTTTCATTCTCATTGTGGTGCTCCTAAGGGATCCTTCCCTTTGTTGGATAGAGTCTGCGCTGATCAACGTGACAGTTATGTGACGGGGAAGAAAAACTAAGGAAAACGGTGCTCGGCCTCAGTGATAAACTATATTTTACAGATACTTAGCTGGCAGGGGCGGCGGAAGTCTCTTGGTTGAGAAGGGCTTTTTTGAATTCTTCCATCTCGTTGCAAATGGCGGTTTCCCGACGGTCTAAAATGCGACCTGCGATCACCCCTGGAATGGCCACGCACAGGCCCATTTGGGTGGTGATAAGGGCTTGAGAGATGCCGCCGGCCACACCGCCCGTTTGGGAGAAAAGGGTCATGTCACCCAGTGAGTCAAAAGTGGTGATCATGCCATTCACGGTCCCCAGAAGCCCCAGCAAGGGTGCGCTGCCCACGATGGCCTTGATGGTCATTTTGCCCTTTTTCATGTGGGTTTGTACCTGAAGAAAAAGGTAATCCAATGCGTAGGGGTTCACGTTCTGGAGCTGTTTTCTGAGACTAATTTTGATGTTTTTGTTTTCGTTCAAAATAAAATAGCGCTCGGTGAGTTGGTACCAAAGGGCAAAGGTCAAGAGCATCAGGGGCGGCATGACAAACCCCCCTGAAACCATATAGTCCTGTACGTCTTTGAGCATTTCCATGAACTAACCGACCTTCAAAACAGGTGGAACGGTTTCGGGGGCTTTTTTAATAGCGTGGGTGGGGCCAGGCGTATTTTCGGTGGCCACATTTTGGATTCTGAGAATCAATGATTCCAGCTCGCCTTTGATGTTGTCCGCCCAGCCATTGAGCATGTTGCCCAGCAACAAAGATGGAATCGCAACGATGAGGCCCAGCTCGGTGGTGACCAAGGCTTCTGAGATACCGCTGGAGAGCAGTTTGGGGTCGCCAGTACCAAACTCGGTGATAATATCGAAGGTAGAAATCATACCGGTCACCGTACCAAGGAGGCCCATTAGTGGGGCGACGGCAGCGAAGACCAAAATCATGGCGCCCATGCGATCGATTTTACCTTCTTCTGACAGATAGATTTCCTCTAGCTTGTCCATGATCTCAGCGCGTCCTTCTCTCAGTAACGCAATGCCTTCATGGAGCAATCGAGATTTAGAGCCCGACAAATGTTGCAGTTCTTGATTGGCTTTGTCCCAATCTTGATTGGAAATGGCGTCCCACACAGTGGCGTCTGAGTCGTTACGCTTGGAGCCGAGTCGACGAAGGTTAAAGGTACGTAGAAGGGCGATGAGCAGGGCAAACAAACCAAGCCCGATGATCACGTAGCCAATAATCCCACCCGCAGCCAAAAACTCTTCAAGTGTTTTTTCTTTCTTGGGGGCAATGCCTTTTTCGGTCGGCTCGTACACAAAGCCGGTGAGGCTGGCAGTGGACGCGGCATGGTTTTGTAGTTTTTGCGCTTCTGGGCTGATTTTCATCACCCGATAATTGTCTGCATCAAGGGGGGTGATAAAGCCCGATTCCTTTTCACTCACACCAAAACTAATGGTTTTCCCGATATGTATCAGGGTCCCAGCGACTTTTTCCCCCGAGGTGAGAAAGAAGTGACCTTGTGTCTTCACAGTGGTGGCGCTTGCCTTGGCTTTGGCAATCCCATTGGTGAAGGTCTTCGCGAGTTGCTCGCTCAACGCCTCTTGGTTTTCAGGATCTTTGGCAAGCAGGCCCTCTTCTTGGGCTTGCTCAACGATGCTTTGTAAGTTGTCTGCCGCTGCCTCTGTGGACGACAAACGGTCTTCGAGTTTGAACAAACGGTTGTTCTGGGTGGTGCTCTTCGCAGAAAAAGAAAGCAATTTGGCCTTCAACAATGCGATTTTATCTTCGAGGCCGTTTCTGTTGTCTTCATGCTGCGTCTCGATTTTTTTGAGCCTTTTGAGCAATGCCCGTTTCTCAGATTCGAGAAAGGCAAATTCACGCTTGTAAGCGCGGGCCAATGATGCCGTCTCTTGCTTTTTCGATTTTTCGGGCGCCGCTTTTGCGGGCTTGGAAGCTTTGGGCGTGGTTTCGGCGTACAAGCTGGGGGCACAAAGAAGCCCGGCGGCAATGATAAAACTCAACTTTTTCATTGTACACCTCCCTGACTGATTTGGACGTGCGGCAGGTAGAATTCACCTTGTCGAATTTGTTTTGAAAAATCCTCGAACAGTTTTTGGATGGCTTCTTGTTCCTGAGGATCGCTGGCCAGCGTCATTTCGTAATGGGTACCGTTTTTCTTGGCGTAACCATTCAAACCGTTGGGCAGCTCAAAATACAAAGCCACCATACCGATATGAATCACTTTGGCCTGGAAGGTTTTGCCGTCCACTTCAATGATTTGTTGATCGAGAATGTTTTCCCGTGAGAGCCGAACCTCGTCTTGAATAATGCCCCATACCTGGGAGGCTGCTTTACGAGGACTGAGGACTTCACTGTTGATTTGTTTTTTCAACTCGGTCACTGAGGCCAATCGCTCTGCGCGTTTGAATGGCAATGAGCTGCTAATGTGTTGTTCTAACTCGTCGCACGATTTGAGGACGGTGGTTTTAATCGGGGTTTCTTCACCACCGATTTCTTGGATGCGTTGTTCACGGCTGTTGATTTCCAAACGAACTTTATCCAGCAGCAGTTCTTCTCTGCGAACGTCGCCTTCCATTTCAGCCACTTGTCGAGATAGACTGTCTTCTTGAGCGCGATACTGAGCTCGTTTATCACCGAGTTGGCTTTCGAGTTCGGCCACTTCTTGGCGCAAGTTGGCCAGCTCTTTGGCCAAAGCCGTGAGATCTTTCGCGTGGGCGGTTGAAGCCGCGATGGCCCCGATTGCCAGGCTTGCTAATAGGTTTCGTTTTGTTGACACAGGGTGCTCCTATGAAAGGGATCAAAATCTTGATGGAAGTACTCTGCACAGGTCAAAGTGACAGGTCCGTGACGCTCAGGAAAAACAAAAGAAAAGCGGGCGGTCCGTAAAAAACGAAGCGCCCGCTGGCCTTTAGACAAAAAAGTCTCTTATTCGCGGTGACTTACAGTCCAGTCTTGGGTCCAAGGGCTGCTTGGGTCAACCCCACCCACGTAACCGGATGCTTGGAAAAAGCTGTCGGAAAGGGTTTTGCTGGTGAAAGAGCCCTTCACGCTGAAGTTAGGCGCGAGTTCATTGAAAGCGTCCTCTAGAACATCTTCTGGGTTGGCTTCAGAGTTGTTCAAAGCTTCGTCCATGAAGTATTCTTCCAAATCGATGGGGTCAACAATGGTTTGCTCATTGTCGTCTTTTTCGTCATCGGTTTTGAAAGTGGTGTCGCATGCGAACACACTGTTTTCGATGGTGAGGTTGGTTTCAGCCAAATCGAAGGTTTCTTCGCCGTCCACATCGATGCATGCAGATTTGAAGCCAACGACCACTGCGTTGTAAATGGTTGCGCCTGTACCGCGACGGAAGAGCATGCCCACGTCAGAGGTGTCGGAGTTGGGTGCACCCACCAGCGTAATGTTGCTCAAAGTAGGCTTCGAAACAGGTGTGGTGCCCGCTGTTTTGTTGCTGTCAGCTTCGATGCCGCGCTCACCGATGCCGTCGTATTGTTGAACCACAAGGCCTTCGCCTTTACCGGTCCAGCCAAAAGTCCAGTCCAAGTTGTCGTCACCAATGCCGGTACAAAGCACGTTACGGAAGTTAGCGGTGCCTCCAAAGAATTCAATGCAATCGTCTTGGGCCATGTGTACCTGAATGTTTTCAATCACAGTACCGCTGCCCACTGCTTGAAATCCAATGCCGTTGAGCTGGTTCTCGCTGTCCACGTCTTTGCCCGCGAACTCCACGCGAACGTAACGAAGAATGCCACTGTTATCATCAGAGATGTTGCCACCGTAGGTGCCTGTGTCAGCTTCGCCCTCAATGTTGCAGTCGTCCATGTCGGGGCAGAGGTTCACAGGGGCTTTGCCGTTGATGACGATACCACCCCAGTCGCCCACTTTACGCTCGCCCACAGGGGCTTCAGAAGTGAAAACGATGGGTGCTTCGGCCGTGCCGTCAGCGATGATTTGAGCATTGCGCTGAATCACCAAATAAGCTTTGCTGCCCATTTTTCCGTACACGGTGGTTCCGGGTTCGAGGGTCAGGGTGTTGGTGGTGGTGCCATCACCGATATATACGGCATCGTTCAAGAGCCACGCACGTTCGGCATCTAAGGTGAGGTCTTCGGTGATCACACCCACGAGTTCACAGACGGGCATGTCTGCATCAGGGTTAATCGCAGAGGTACCGGCGGGACAACCTTCGATTTTTTCAGCCACATCTTCGGCCTCAGGACCGCAGCCGATTGCGAAAGCGAGGAAAGACAGGGTGCATAGCGCTTTTTTCATTTTGGATCTCCTGGAAAAGTTATTTTTTAAAAGCATGCAGTGTATCTCAAACGATTGTGACGGGAATTTGACAATAAACGGTCAAAAATGAAAAAAACGGAAATAAAACCTAGTTTCAATGGGTTATGGAGTTGCTCGCGCTGGGCCGGGCCGGGTAGGGAGACGTACTTTGTATTCCGCTGGAATGATCATCCGATTTGTATTTTTCATTACGTTCTGGGCGGGGCTCAATGCATTCCTCACCTGGCGCTTTTTGGCCGGATGGGATGTGCCGCGCGGAATTAAAATCGCATTTTGCCTTTTGGTCATCGGGGGCCTGGTCGTGACACCGCTCGCCTTCACCATCGGGACCCCTTGGCTCAAAACCGTCGCGTTTCTCATGATGGGCTTTTTGTTTTTGGCCTACACGCTCATCGTTCTGCGCGATCTCGCGTTGATCGTCATGTGGCTTTGCAACAAGTACAACCTGTTGCCAGATTTGGTATCTCCCGAGCGCCGGGCCCTGTTTAAAGACGCGGCCAACTGGGGCGTTTTGGCGGGCGCCTCCTCCGTGGGCTTGGCGGCAGCCGTGAATGCGCGGCAAATGCCCGACATCCAAGAGGTGTCAGTCCCCATCAAGAACCTGCCGGAAGCGTTGGAGGGATTCTCCATCGCCCAGGTGAGCGACATTCACATTGGCTCCACCGTGCGCGCCGAAAAAATTGCTCACATCGCCGAGCAAGTGCAACAACTCAAGCCCGACATGTATGTGATCACCGGTGACCTTATCGATGGCTCTGTGTCTGATCTGGGTGAACAAGTGAAAACTCTCCTCAATGTCGCCACCCCCCATGGCACCTACTTTTGCACGGGCAACCACGAATATTATTCGGGCGCTTTAAGGTGGTGTGATTTTCTTGAACAGCAAGGCGTTAAGGTCCTTAACAATGCCCATGATGTGATTGAGGTGCCCGGTGGTAAAATCATGATGGCGGGCGTGACCGATTTACACGGCGCGCGTTTTATTGAGAGCCATCGCTGCCAGCCCGGGCTTGCGTGTGAAGGTGCCCCTGAAGATGCGGACGTGAAGATTCTCTTGGCCCACCAACCCAAAGTGGCGTTTCTCACCGAACGGGGCCAATACGACTTGCAACTGAGCGGTCACACCCACGGTGGCCAGTACTTTCCGTACAATTTCCTGATCCACCTGGTGCAAAAATATGTGGCTGGGCTTTATCGCCATGAAGACATGTGGGTGTATGTGAATCGCGGCACCACGTTTTGGGGCCCGCCCATGCGACTGGGGCCCGAGCAAGAGATCACCCTTTTGAAACTCAAACGTTTAGCTTAGTTACCCTCGCTCTTTTTGTGCTTTCATTTTCAATATGCTAGTTTTTTGTCAGCCCATTGTGGCAAGCGGGGGGACAATGCTGAAAAACCTTTATGTAATCTTATTGGTGGGCTTGGTGTTCGTTCCATGGACGGGGCATGCCACTTCTTTAATAAGGCAACCCCTTCAGTTGAAATCACCCTTGGTTTTATTGGCAGGAGATAAAACACCTCCGGTCGATGATTCGCAAGCAGAAAATGTGACGGCGCCTGAATTCAGCCCAGAAGAAGCATTGCTCTTGATAAAAAAAGAGCGAGACAACACGGCTCTCCGTGTTTCCTTGACTGCATTAACAGCGGGCGCACATACAGCATTGAGCTTTGTCGGCAGTGTGACTGTGGGTGTTTTATCGGCCGGCAACCTCTTTTCGAGGGGCGCGAAGGAAGTCGAGGAATCGGAAGACCCTTCTTTAGGAGATTCTCTCGATGAGTTCGCTATGTTTTCTTTTCTTTTTGGAACAGTAGCAGCTGTAGCTACGCTAATTGTTTTACAAGCTCTGCAGCCTCTAACGACACAGTTGGTTCACAAAAGCTTGCGCGAGCCCCAGCTTGTTCCCGGACCATCGAATCTTGCTACCGTTGGCAGCATCACCACCGGCGGCCTTCAATGTGCGGTGCCCCTGCTGGCTTTGGTACCTGCTGCAGGGGTAGTTCTTGTTCCTGTTGGTTCCTTGGGCCTGTGTGCTTCACAGACGGCGGTCCTCGAAAAAAGCTACCACAATGCGTTGAATAAATATGAGGCTTTGCTCTTGTCCCAGAAAACGGGCAGTGGTGCTGCTTCATCGGAAACGGTCGATACGCGTTCTGAAGGCCAAAAGTTTTAAACCAACGTCTCCACCACATCCATTTGGTGGCGCACCATGGTTAATAGGTTGTATTGGTGCTTTTCCCAAAGGGCTTTGTCCGGCGCAATGACCAACTTCATTTGTGGGGTCAGCTTACGTTCACTGGCCTTTTCTTGCACCCAATCGAGGGTGGTGGCCGGGTTGAGTTTGGCTTGATTGCCCAAGACGAAAACGATGCGTGGGGGAGGTGGATGCTCGGCATTTTCATCGTGGGGTGGAAAACCCGCTTCAAGACCGCGGGCACGTAGCTTTTTAAGCCGTTGTTTCAAGAGCATGATTTCTGCCAGGGCCACAACCTCTTGTGGGGGTTGGCCGTATTGGTCTTTGATGATTTCCACCACGTCGTAAATGGCAGGTCCGTCTTCAGCGGTGGCCAAGCGTTGGTACATGGACAGCCGTTCTTGCAGGTCGTGAATGTAATTGTCGGGCAAGAGCGCTGCGATGGGCAAGTTCACTTCCGGATCGGGAATGTCGATATTCACTTTGCCTTTGAGATCTTCTACCGCTTCTTTGAGCAGCTCGGCGTACAAGTCGTAACCCACGGACGCCACATGACCATGTTGGTTACGCCCCAGCAAATCGCCCGCGCCCCGCAGCTCCAAATCGTGTTGGGCCACCTTGAAGCCGGCACCCAAATCACTGAAGCGATTGAGCACCTCCAGTCGCTTGCGAGCGATGGGGGTGAGTTGGGTGGTCTTTCCAGGAATCATCAAATAGCAAAAGGCACGCGCTTGGCTGCGCCCAATTCGCCCGCGCAACTGGTACAGTTGAGACAAACCAAAATCCTCGGCGTGGTCGATAAACATGGTGTTGGCCGAGGGCACATCAATGCCGGTCTCGATGATGGTGGTGCAGATGAGAATGTTGATTTCGTGGTTCACGAATTTAAGCATCATCTCTTCGAGCTCGCGTTCGGGCATTTGGCCGTGGGCCACGCCAATGCGGGCTTCGGGCAAGAGTTGTTTGAGGTAGTCCGCGGTGGTGTAAATAGAACGTACACGGTTGTGAACAAAGAAAACTTGTCCATTACGGTTGAGTTCGCGCATGACCGCTTCACGAATCACATCGTCATCGAATTGGACGATGGAGGTGCGAATGGCACGTCGATCGGGCGGTGGTGTTTCGATGAGGCTGAGATCACGAACGCCAAAAAAGCCCATTTGCAAGGTTCGCGGAATGGGCGTGGCCGACATGACCAAGATGTCCACTTGGGCTCTGAGTCGTTTGAGCTTTTCTTTGGCTTTGACTCCAAAACGTTGCTCTTCGTCGATAATGAGCAGACCCAGGTTTTTAAAGTCCACATCGTCAGAAATAAGCCGGTGGGTCCCTACCAGAATATCAACTTTCCCATCGAGCGTGTCTTTGAGGGTTTGTTTGACTTCTTTTTGGGTTTTAAACCGACTCACCACATCGACTTTGACGGGGAACTTGCGAAAACGTTCTTTAAAACTCAGGTAATGCTGTTGGGCCAACACGGTGGTGGGGGCTAAAATGCCCACTTGTTTGTTGCCCAGCACTGCCATCATGGCGCCCCGCATGGCCACTTCCGTTTTCCCAAATCCCACGTCGCCACAGATGAGGCGGTCCATGGGTTTTTCTGATTGCATGTCCTTTAAAACTTCTTCAGTGGCTTTGGCCTGATCGGGGGTGGGCACAAAAGCAAAGGCACTTTCAAACGCATAGTAGTGTTGTTCGGGGGCAGCAAACGGCGGCCTTTTGATGAGTTCACGTTTGGCGTAAAGCGCCAACAAGTCTTGGGCCATGGCCACCACAGCTTGTTTGACCTTCTTCTTTTTGGATTGCCAAGCGGTGCCGCCCAATTTGTCGAGCTTGGGTTCTTTGCCTTTGAACACCGTGTATTTTTGGATTTGGTTGATGCGATGAACCGGTAAAAAGAAGGTGTCATCACCCAGGTATTTGAGTTGTAAGTAATCTTGTTCGGCCCCGCGAACGTTGAGTCGGGTGAGTCCGTCAAAGACGCCCACGCCATGATCGATGTGGACCACGAAATCCCCGGGTTCAAGATCGGAGAGGGTGGTTTTGAATCCTTGTTTTTTGCCGGTGTGGGTGCCGCGCCGGGTTCGTTTGCCAAAAATATCGGCTTCAGGAATCACCCAACAGCCCAGGTGCGGAAAGTGGCCGCCTTGCGCTGGAGCGGTGGGTTTGGCCACGTACGTCCACACCGTGGCGCCCCCTTTGCGAAAAGCACTGAGACGCTCGTTGGAATCCATCACCGGTTGTTCTTGGCACAGGGAGACATGGACCCCCGCTTCTTGAAGCATTTCTTTGTAGCGGTGCACCCCACCCAAGGTAAGACTGGGCAAGAAAATGAGCTCGCCATTTTGTTTGGCTTTTTGAATGCGTTTGACCAGCGGCGTCAGAATGCTTTTTTGCCCCGCTTCTTCAGTTTGCGTGCTGTGCAACATGATTTCTTGGCGGATGTCCGCGGTGGCTTTGGTCTTGAGGGCGATGGCATTGTTTTCGGTGTTTTCTGTGGTCCAGGATTTCAATAAAACATGGTTACGCCCATTCACCATCTCTTGAACATCTGAGAGCGGGTGCAGCCAGACTTCGGGGGCAAATACCAGGTCGTTTCGGGTGAGATTCTCACCGTATAAACTGTCATAAAAAGAGGTGCGGTTGTGTAGGGTATCCACGATGGTGTCTGGGTCATCGAATACCCACAGCAAGTCTTCAGAGGGGTAATTGTGCGCCAGAATTTCAAAGGTGTTTTCAAGCTTGGGGTAGAAGGCCGGGAGTAAACGTTCAGCCCCAAAGAAGGGCAATCGGTTTTCAAGGTCGTGAATTTTTTCTCGTAGTTTTTTGGTGGGATGCTCCACTTCGTCGGCCAAGTCGCGGAGTTGTTGTATGGCCAGTTTGCAGTGGGCATCGGTCATCATGATTTCGCGGGCTGGGCCGATTTGAATCTCTTGACGCTTTTCGATGGTCCGTTGGTTGTCGGGTGAAAAAAGCGTGAGCCGTTCGAGCTCATCACCAAACAGGTCGAGCCGAATGGGATAGGGCAGTCCGGCCCAAAAAATATCAATGATGCTGCCGCGGATGGCAAAGGTCCCCACATCTTCCACCAAGCTCACTTGGGTGTAACCGCCGGCCACCAAAGTTTGGGTGAGTTCATCACGGTCAATTTCTTCGCCTTCGGCCAACCAAATCGTCATGTCTTGAAACACATCGAAGGGAGGGTGTTTGCGACTGAGGGCTTCAGGGGTGATCATGAGCACTTGAAAGGGCCAGCCCATGCACAGCTTAAAGAGGGTGGCGGTTCGTTCCATGACCACCGCTGGGTCAGGGGAGGTGGCGTGGTAGGGGGTGCGCTCTTCAAAAGGCAGCGAAACAATGGCGCTGCGCCCGTGTTCCTGGGCGAAAAAGTGCAGGTTGGTGAGTTCTTGCTCTGCCCGTTCGAGATCGGGGACCACCCAAATTACGGGCTTTTTCTGCGCCATTTGCCAAACCAAATGGGCCTTGGCCAAGCCTTCCAGCCCCACCGCGGTCTGCGCACAGGGGCTAGAGGCCGCATTGGCCTTCAATTCTTTAAAATTGGAACCTGCAGTCATGGGCACAGAGAAGACGCAAAAAGATGGAATGTCAAGATGCGCGACGAGAACTTGTGTCAATCTTCATTTTTCTGCACATTAAGGCATGGACAATTCAAGCCCACCCCTAAAAGGTCAACTGCTGGCTCAAGTGATCGCGGGAGTTCCGGTCATTTTGCTGTTAGGAACCTGGTTGGTGCTGTTTAACGGCGCTCAGTGGGGTGGTTTGTTTCTCATGCTCCTTTCGTTGGGACTCTTGTTTCTGACGTTTTTAGGGGGGGCTTCATTCTTATTTGGCTTTTTAAGTGGGGCACTTTCCGCCAGCTTAATGGCCTACCAGCCAGATACAATGACGGGTATGTCTCAGGCTGGGATTGCCTGCGCGTGGTTGCTGGCGTCATTTGTATGGACCATACGCAGTCATCCCAATTTCAAACTGATGTTGTCCTTGCTCGCAACTGCAGTTCTAGCTGTCGTATTGGGTTACAGTGCCGTGACCAGTGTGGGAGCAGGACTTTCTTTGAGGGTTAACGGCACTCAAACCTTATTGACATTTATGGCCGCGTTTTTGGCTTTTCCCTTGAGCTGGGCGGTGGCGCACCACGCCGGAAATCAGACTTTGCTAAAACAGCATTTTAGGTGGCCAACTTCTTTTGTATTGGTGGCCCTGTTTCTTTTTTCTGGCGTGGGTTTGGCGTCATCATGGACAATGGGTCAAGAACAACAACTTTCTGATACCGAAGAAATGTATCGTGCCCAACATCTGTCACGCCAGTTGGGACACCGGGTGGGACTGGATCGTGTCCAAGAAATACGAGACGCGGCTTTGGCGCAATTTCAATGGGAGCGAACGCAGCAAATTTTTGAAGGCGGGTTTTGGCGACGTTGGTCAGGTTTGGATAAGAATAATGTCACGCTGACAACGGCCGTAGCGTTGTGGGGAAGGGCAGGCAAAGGATTACCTGCTGCGGTTCGTAAAATGTGCCAACGGGATTTACACAGTGAAGATTTAAAGCTCGTTGAATACACTTGGCCAATCATGGTCCGGCAAGAATCTCGTTGGCCTTGTTTGGCTTCCCAGGCTGAGCAGATGGGTGAAGAACCTATGCTCAATGCGTTGGCCGAGGAAATGGTCTTTGGTGATGCGGAAGACAAAGGCGTCCATCTGGGGGCTTGCCGATTGCGTGCGGTATCGGAGTTTCCTCAAGAGGTAACGGTGGGCGACACCTTTAACTACGAAATAAAAATGGAATCATGGTTGCCTAATGACAAGGTGCCATTGTGTGACGCTGAAGGTCACGTAGAAGTTTATATCTGGGGTTCCAAAGCCAAAGATGTGATTCCTTTTGCCTGGTTTGAAAACCAGGATCGACAAGCATTTCGGGAATGGCAATTACCTGATTACATGCTGGCCGGGTATTATCCCATCATGGCCAATATACGTATGCCACCCTTGTGGAAAAGGAGCGGTACGGTGGGTGTTCATGGTGCTCGGAAGGGGTTGTTTTTGGGTTGGTTGCTGGTGCATCCACCATCTCATGTTCCCTTAGAGGATTATTAGTCGAAGGGTGTGAAATTCGTGAGCGGGTCTTCGTCTTCAAGAAGGCTGCTTCCCGACTTGTAAAACCTAAATCCGAAACGACCCAAAACCAGACGTGTTCTGTCTTCAATGAGACAAGGTTCATTGGGATCGAGTCGCTCAAATTCTACAAAGGTGCCATTGGTTGAGCCCACGTCAGTGATCAAGTAGCCGTCTTTGGACCACTGAAAGGTACAATGGTTTTTTGAAATGGGATAATCAGGAATAGTGACGTCGGAATCAGCCCCTCGACCCAGCATGATTTGACCCAAAGATTTTTCACCTTCCATGAAAAAAATTCGACCCACCAAGGGGTGATCGGTGCGTACGCGCACAATATCGGAGCCCATATCGAAGACTTGGGTGGAAGAACCCGAAGAATCGAGCAGCTCGGTGGGCACAATGCCGCAGCCAATCAGGCAGGGGCGTCCGTATTCTTGCTTAAAGCCCAGCCCCAAATCTTTTTGTTCAGATTTGAGTTTTTCAAGTGTGATGGGTCGTCTGCCCGCCATGTGGTCCCTCTTTCAACGTCTTTCGGGGGTTACGTTAGCTTAAACCCAGATCGTTTGCACCAATTTAGCGAATTTTCGCTGTCGCTCTAAGCCGGGGCAAGCGTAAAGACAGTGCCGTGAGGGGGACCCCAAACGGGACTTTCCCTCAAATCTGAATGTTGTCGGGCAAAATCGATATCTTATGGCATGGGGAGAGTGGCGCTGAGGGTTGTAAGTGGTTAAAACATCGACCAGTTTTAATATGGATAGATTTTTTCGGCCGATTCTCCTGTCGTCCTTCATTTACGCATGGAATTCTGCCGCAAAAGCACGTAAAGTGGTGGAATTTCAAGTAAGAGCACCCAAAATAGCGCCAACACAATCGCGCGCACCTAATTTGAATCAAGTCTTAGGAGGCTAATTCATGCTTAAAGAATGCAGGAAAAACGTTGAGAAACGTGCGGTGAGTGGGATTTTGACCCTCGCCCGAAACGCTGCACAGCCTGCTAAGCTTACAAAGTTGATGAAAAAGTCGCCTGCGGAGGAAGAGAGCCCATGAGTCTTTATACGGACTACCTAGAACAGATCGAAACGCGAAAAGAAGAAGGTTTGCATGCCAAGCCCATTGAAGATGCCGATTTGGTGGAGGCACTGATCGCCCAAATCGAAGACACCCAGCACGCGCATCGCGCGGATTCGCTGAACTTCTTCATTTACAATACGCTTCCAGGGACCACCAGCGCGGCTGGGGCCAAGGCTCAGTTCCTGAAGAAGATCGTTTTGGGGCAATCCACAGTGGCAGAGATAACCCCTGATTTTGCGCTGGAACTTCTGTCTCACATGAAGGGGGGCCCATCGGTTGAAGTTCTTTTGGATTTGGCTCTGGGAGATGATCAAGGCATTGCCAACAAGGCCGCGGATGTCCTTAAAACCCAGGTCTTCCTATACGAAGCCGATACCGATCGCCTGGAAGAGGCGCACAAAAGCGGGCAAGCCATCGCCACGGACATTTTGCAATCCTACGCCAAAGCTGAGTTCTTTACGGAGTTGCCTGAGGTGGAAGAAACCATTCAAGTGGTCACCTATGTGACGGCGGTGGGGGATGTCTCTACCGACTTGCTGTCACCGGGGAGCGATGCACATTCCCGCTCTGATCGCGAGCTTCATGGTCAATGCTTGTTTGAGCATAACAAAGAATCTCAAGGCGTTCTTCAAGGGTTGAAAGACAAACACCCCGACAAGCGTGTGATGCTGGTGGCCGACAAGGGCACCATGGGTGTGGGTTCTTCACGCATGTCTGGTGTGAACAACGTCGCGTTGTGGACGGGGATTCAAGCCAGTCCCTATGTGCCTTTCATCAATATCGCCCCCATCGTTGGTGGGACCAATGGTATTTCCCCTATCTTTCTAACCACAGTGGGCGTGACCGGTGGCATTGGTATCGATCTCAAAAACTGGGTCAAAAAGACCGATGCAAATGGGGACACCGTGCTGGATGAAGATGGCGAGCCGGTACTGGAACGCGTTTTCTCCATCGACACGGGGACCGTTTTAACCATCAACACCAAGACGAAAAAACTCTACAACGAAGATGGCACCAAAGAACTGTGCGATATTGCTTCGGCTTTGACACCCCAAAAACTTGAGTTCATTCGTGCGCAAGGCTCATACGCCGTGGTGTTTGGGAAAAAATTGCAGACCACTGCGGCGGGTATCCTTGGGATAGACGTGCCAACCGTGTACGCGACCTCTAAAGAAATTTCCCACGAGGGCCAGGGCCTCACCGCGGTAGAAAAGATATTCAACCGGAATGCGGTTGGCGTCACGCCGGGTAAGGTGTTGCATTCGGGATCCGACGTTCGGGTGAAAGTGAATATTGTAGGTTCGCAAGACACCACGGGCTTAATGACCTCGCAAGAACTGGAGATGATGGCGGCCACAGTGATCTCCCCCACGGTAGATGGCTCTTATCAATCCGGTTGCCACACGGCGTCTGTTTGGGATTCGAAAGCGCAAAAGAACATTCCGAAACTCATGAGCTTCATGAACAGATTTGGTCTTATCACCGGGCGTGACCCCAAGGGTGAGTATCATCCCATGACCGATGTCATTCACAAAGTTCTGAACGATATCACGGTGGATGACTGGGATGTCATCATCGGTGGTGATTCGCACACGCGAATGTCTAAAGGCATCGCTTTTGGTGCAGACTCTGGAACGGTGGCCTTGGCTTTGGCCACCGGGGAAGCCACCATGCCGATTCCCCAATCGGTCAAAGTGACCTTCAAAGGCTCCTTGAAAGACCACATGGACTTTCGGGATGTGGTTCATGCCACGCAGGCCCAGATGCTTAAAGAGTTCGGTGGTGAGAATGTGTTCCAAGGCAAGGTGATTGAGGTGCACATTGGTACCTTATTGGCGGACCAGGCCTTCACCTTCACCGATTGGACAGCCGAAATGAAGGCCAAGGCTTCCATATGCATTTCCAACAGTGAAACCCTCATTGAATCCCTGGAAATTGCGAAGAGCCGCATTCAGATCATGTTGGAAAAGGGCATGGACAATGACAAAAAGGTCTTGCAAGGCTTGATCGATAAAGCCCAAGCGCGAATCGAGGGGCTGCGCTCCGGTGAAAAACCTGCACTGGCCCCAGATGAAAATGCGAAATACGCTGCAGAGTTTGTGGTGGATTTAGACCAAATCATCGAACCCATGATCGCTGACCCCGATGTGCACAATGACGACGTTTCTAAGCGTTACACCCACGATACCATTCGGCCCATTTCTTATTACGGTGGGAACAAGGCCGTCGACCTAGGCTTTGTGGGGTCTTGTATGATTCACAAGGGCGATATGAAAATCATCTCGCAAATGTTGAAGAACATCGAAAAGCAACAGGGCACGGTAGAGTTCAAAGCCCCATTGGTGGTGGCGCCGCCCACCTATAACATCGTGGACGAACTCAAAGAAGAAGGCGATTGGGAAGTCTTACAAAAATACTCAGGTTTCGAATTCGACGACAGCGCACCTAAAAATAAAGCGCGCACGGCCTACGAGAACATGATGTATTTAGAACGACCTGGATGCAACCTTTGTATGGGCAACCAAGAAAAGGCCGCCAAAGGGGATACCGTGATGGCCACGTCCACCCGCCTTTTTCAAGGTCGGGTTGTGGCTGACAGCGAAGAGAAAAAAGGAGAGTCTTTGCTCGCATCCACACCGGTGGTGGTGTTGTCCACCATTCTTGGTCGCACCCCTACCATTGATGAGTATGTGGCGGCTGTGGATGGGATTAAGCTCACCAGTTATGCACCACCCACGGAAGCCAGTGAAAGTACAGGTCTACCGGTCCTTCAGTAAAACAAACGCGCGTATCGGGCGACTTCATTAACGTTGTGGGAGGGCACCATGAAATTAAGTGTCTATTTGTCTGGAGAAATTCACACCAACTGGCGGCAGGAAATTCAGGACCAGGCCATGGCGTTGGATTTGCCCATTACCTTTTCTGCACCCGTCACTGATCATGCCACCTCAGATGACTGTGGCGTGGCAATCCTGGGCGCTGAAGAAAACAAGTTTTGGCACGATCACAAAGGCGCCAAGTTGAATGCCATTCGCACCCGCAAAAGCATTGCCGATGCCGATGTGGTGGTCGTGCGCTTTGGTGAGAAATACCGGCAATGGAATGCCGCTTTTGACGCAGGTTACGCTTCAGCTTTGGGCAAGTCGTTGATCATCATGCACGGGGCCGAAACCCAACACGCGCTCAAAGAAGTGGATGCGGCCGCGGCCGCGGTGGTAGAGACCCCAGAGCAAGTGGTGCAAGCGCTCACCTACGTGATCAAGGGTGAGCTGCCTTAGTCTGTACTTCCTCTCGCTGTTTCCAGTTCGATTTCATTTTCATGAACCCAAACGCGGATCAGGCCATGGTGACCGGTGCTCCAGGTCTGCACGCCAGCCTTTTCCCATCGTTGCTGAATGTTGGGTTTGGGAAAACCAAAACGGCTTTTGGTGGGCACGGTGAAAATCGCGTGTTGCGCCCGCGTTGCTTGCACAAAATCAGGGGAAGAAGAGGTGTTCGAACCGTGGTGTGGCACCTTGACCACGTGAGCTTTGAGCGCGTTGGGATTTTTGAGCAGTGCATGCTCTCCAAAGAATTCAACATCACCCGTCCACAACATCGTTTGCCTATTGTGCGTAATTTTGAGAACCAATGAGTTATCGTTCACGCCAAACTCAGGATAAATGGACACCTCGCCCGGATGCGCAAAAGGATGCAGAATTTCGATTTGCGTTGTTCCAATATGGTGAAGGGCATCGAGCTGGGCCCCCGTTCTTACGAGAATGTTTTTCTTATGGGCCAAGTGATACAGCCGACGCATTAAGGGATGATCAAGGGTGAAACCGCTGTGCCAAAGCTCACCCACTGAGATGTTTTGCATAATTTCTAATAACCCCAAAAGATGATCAGGGTCCGGGTGACTCACCACCACCACGTCAATATGTGAAATATGATATCGGTTTATGTAGTTCGTTAAGGCCCTGGGGGCAGGGTTGTCTGGGCGAAGTGGACGGCCACCCCCATCGATGAGCATGATTTGGCCATTGGTGAAATGCAAGAAGGATGCATCACCGTGCCCAACGGGAACCACGTCAACGCGCAAACTTTTGACTGCCCAAAGATGTTGGATGGCAATCACAACCAAGCACGTACACAGACTGGCCGCGATAATTTTATAGCGCCATGTGGATTTGGTGAGTGTAATTAACACCAGCGCACAGAGGACAATATGCCACCAATAAAAAATGGGGAACGGTACCGGCCCGGGTAACCAGATGCAAAACCGTTCACAAATGGCTTCTAAGAAACCAGCAATTTGTGCACCCCAATGACATGCTGTCGACGAGGTGAAGAGGAGGCCCGCACCTGCGAGCGCCAAAGCGGGTACTTGAATAAAAGAGGCCACTGGAATCAAAAAGATGTTCACCACAAAGCCGGCAGGGATAAATACCCCAAAAAAATGAGCCACGAAGGGCAACGTTGCAAGGGTTGAACCCAAAGACCCCCAGACCCAAGTTTTCAGAAGTCGACCAATGGGGTGTGCACTTGTTCCGAAGTCTGAGAACAGTAACAGTCCAAAAAGCGCGGCGTAAGATAAGAGAAAGCTGGGATCTAAGATTTGTGCAGGGTGCCACAACAGTGAAAGTGAACCACTGGTACACAAAATATGACTTAGTTTTTGTGGGCGACCCAAACAATTGCCTACCAAGAAATGAGTGGTCATCATGGCGGCGCGAATGGCAGAGGCTGGCCAAGCACAGAGCGCCACGTAGCTCCAGATGAAAAGGAGAATGAGGCCAATCCCCGTAAAAAAAACGAGTTTGCCACTGAAGTCATCACGCCACAGCAAAGGCAGACGTAAAAGGATAAAATACAGCAAGATGGCGAAAAGCGTCACCTGCAGGCCACTCACAGCCAGCAGATGTCCTGCACCTACATTTTGGTACAGCTCTCGTTGACTTGGCTCAAACAAGCCGGTGTCACCGATCATCAAAGCGAGCAAAAGAGACATTTCTCTGGGGGTGACCAACTGTGCCATTTTTTGCCTGAGGCTGGCGCGCCAATGACTGGTGGAAAAGCTTGGAGGGCTTTGAGCCACCACCATCATGGATTTGAAATGATGGACATGAATTCGGCCCAGCAACTGGCGGGCCAACCCGAATTCTTGCTCATTGAAACCCCAGGGAAGGGGACTTGGCTGAAAGGGCGTAATGGTTCCATGAAGAAGAAGGGTGGGGTTGCCCTCAGGGGCGTTGTGTGCAGCACTTTTGTGGAGCACGATGGCCAACTGGCCCGATGCCGGCGCGAAACCATTTTCTCCATAGATTCCGTCGAGGGAAAAGAAACCTTTTTGGGCGCCATCAAAACGAATTTGCAGATCTGTGATTTGCCCACGCATCAAGACTTTTTGTGTGGGAAGTTCTTTTTGTCGTTGATGAAAATTATATTTTTGCCATGCCGCAATGGACAAAATCACACACCCCACCAAAAGGCATCTTGCCAGATGGGGGGCTTGCTTGAGCAACAGCCACGCGAGCAATAACTGGCAACCCAATCCCGCCGCCACAAAAAAAGATGAACTGGTGGAACCGATTAAGGCGTTGAGCGCCAAGATGGGGAAGAGAATAATAAAAGGCGACATCGCGGGTACGCGGCGCGCTCCAACCAAATCTCATCATCGGTGTTTTCAGCTTGATGTTGCTAAATGTAGATCGCTTTACGATCCTTTTTTATGTCGGGGCATAACGTAGAACCGGACTTTGCGCCCTTTGAGTTCGTAGATGTTCATGCCTGACCATTTGGATTTACGGTCGAGGTTGCGCACGTGGATGTACTTCACGCCCATGAGGGTGACCGGCTTGAGCCATTTGACTTTCTTTTTACGAAAAGAACGCTGCTTTTTGAAGTAGTCGATGGTTTTGTCGAAAGTGGTATGGGAAGCGTAACGCCCTTTACTGAGTTCTTTCGCGTAAGGTGGCAGTTCCATGCCGTAGACTTTGCGGGTTTTGGCCTGGGCTTCGGTGGGGGCGAGCAAGAAAAGACCGAGGAGACTGGCGAGGCCCAAAATGAGTTTAAAGTTATTCGGTGCTTTCATAGCGAAAATCGCCCTCCGTATTGGGTAGTAGCCATAACACGAAAACCCGAAAGATTTCCAAATGACAGGTCATGGCACCACGAAAAACTTCGTGCGCGCCATGGCGACGTGGAATGATGGCCTGGGCCCATAAGAAATGTAAAGCATCCAAAAACGCCACCAAACCGCCCGCGCTCAAAGCCAGAATTTCCACGCTCCAAGGCGGGGGTAACAAATACAAACCCACACCCAGCAGTAAGGTGTCACAGAGCCAAAAGGCAAAAGCGGCCCACTTGGCTGAAGCATAAAATAAACGATAAAACAGTAGGTTAAAGAGCCACAGGCTGAAGAATCCGGTGAAAAAGACCTTGAGCTCAGTGGCTTGGCACACGGCCCCCAGGGCAATGGAAAAGATCACCAAACTGGTGAGGGCCCCATTTTTGAGCAGACCGCCAGAGGGCAAAAAGAGCCACAGACCCACCGTAAAAGCACCGCAGAGCGTTGGAATGGCCCAGCCCCACAAGGGAAGGTTCAGGAAAAGATTGGCCCCTATAAACAGCGTGGCTGAGACAAAGGCCAGCAAAATCGCCAATCCAGAGCTCTTATTTTGCAGTTGGGCCTCGGCTTGGGGGGAAACCTGTTGGGCCACGGGCTGGTGGGTATGCTGTAAGATCTGCATGATGTGGCATTACCGTGAAATCGTCTGAGACTCAAAGGAATCCCTTTGTTTCTGGCGGCTATTTAGGGCAGGGTGCCCCTGAAAAATGGATGGGAGTCCCATGGAAAACGCAAAAAACAACCTTCTGGCTTTGCTGAAAGAACGCGCCTATACGCCCGGTTTGGTCACCTTGGCCAGCGGTAAGCAAAGTGATTTTTACATCGACTGTCGCAAGGTCGCTTTCACGGGACAAGGTCACCAGCTTATTGGTCACGCATTTTTGTCCCAATTGGGCGGCTTAGAGTCCGAACTGAACCTGCGCTTTGCCGGTTGCGCAGGGATGGCATTGGGTGCGGTGCCTCTCGCCTCGGCGCTCGCCCTGATTGCATTCCAAAAGGATCGTGATCTCTCGGCCGTGGTGGTGCGCAAAACCGCTAAGGGGCATGGTGCGGGTAACCAAGTGGAAGGGACCGATGCTTTCTCCAAGGGGGACCGGCTCATTTTACTGGAAGATGTGGTCACCTCGGGAGGCTCCGCCATCATTGCCATCAACGCGCTCCGCGAAGCAGGCTTTGTGATCGAACATGCCTTATGCTTGGTAGACAGAGAAGAGGGTGGCGCAGGCAATTTGGCCGACGCAGGGGTGACTTTGCACCCGCTTTTTAAGCGCTCTGATTTTTTGGCCGATTAGAACCGAAAGCCACCGCCCACGTGCACCTCTTTTAATGAGATCACATCGGGATAGTCAGTTTGCCAATCGCCCTGGAGTGAAATCAGGCGATTGCCAGCCCGTATTTCAAAAAGCGGCATAAACGGCACCTTGAGGGACAATCCGGCTCCTAAATAGGCTTGGGCACCTATCCCTGAAGGGGGATCGGGCAAATTGGCAGCATCATTGCCATGGAGTTGGCCTTGGCCGGCCCCCCCGCCCAATTCAATAAATGGGGCGACCACTGGCAGATCGACCGTGGCTCGGGCCAGAACTTCGCCCAAAAGGCCAGAGGCGGCCAAATCGGTGGACATGGCCCCTGCCAGACCGGCAGCCCGGATAATGCCATGGAGTTTGAAGAAGGGTTTATCGAGCAATTCAAGGTGCAATAAAACGGCGAGATCCGCACCCGCAATGCCATCTTGGCCGGTGGGACTTTCCAATTCTAATGACGTTGGATCTGGATCTGGAAAGCCGGAAAAACCACCCAACTCGGCTGTAAGGCCTAATCCAAAGGCTTGTGCGGGCAAAGGTGCAATGGCCACCGTCATCAATACAGTCAAACAAAGAAGTCGCAGATGTAGGTACATGGAACCCTCCGGATGTCTGAATGACACATTTACATACCAAAATCAATTTTGAGATCTCCTCGACGAGATCTCAGCTCTTTTTTGGATCTTTCATCAGAAGGATCTTAACGTCGAAGCATGGGAGAAGTGATCGCACTAGAGCATGTTCGGAGATCAAAAAGGCTGTTTGGCATTTTGATCGAGCGCTACGGGCTGCATTATTTTTTGGTTGAGAACGGACAGCCCCATCCTTTGGCACTGGACGACAAACGTTTTGATCAAGCGGTGAACTTGGCCAGCGTTTGGATGGAATTACAAACCAAAAACATCCCTTCTGAATCCACATTAATGATCATGAAGCGTGATTTACGCCGCCTGTTGCTCCAACGAATTGCCCAAGATCTGGTGCGCGCCGGCTGGTAAGGCTTTTTTTCAAGCATTAAAACGGTTATGCACGCTTCATGACGTTGCAATCGGAACATTTCGTCCTGCCCCAGTCCACTCAGGAAGCCCTTGGCTTTGACGCGCTTTGGCGTGCGCTTGAAAACAACTGTGGGTGTATTTACGGACGCGAAAATCTCAATGAATCGCCTTTCTTAGGGTCGGTGGAGGCCATTGAGGCCCGCATGGCAGAGGTTTGGGCGGCGAAAGTCTTTTTAGAGAAACAAAACTTCACCTTGATTTCGAATTTGAATGAAATCCGATTCTTTTTAGAGGCTGCATTAAAGGACGAAGTTTTATCCTCTGCAGATCTCAAAGAGATATCTCAATCGTTGGTGATCATGTCGCGCCTCAAATCCGCGCTGCAAGCGGGGGGGGCAGGGGCTCAGTTGCTCGGCGTTGTAGCCACCATCACGGAATGGCACGATTTTGCCTTAGATATTCTCAGGTGTTTTGATGAACATGGGAATCTGGTCTCCAACGCGTCGCCTGAGTTGGCCGCAGCCAAAGCACAAGTTTTCGAGCTACAAGAGCGCATGCGTCACCGGTTAGAAAAGCTCATCGAAACTTTGGATGAGCAGGGGGTTTTACAAGAACCTTATTTTACTTTGCGGAATGAGCGGTACGTGCTTCCCGTGCGCAGTGGTGCCATGGGTAAAATTGACGGAATTGTTCACGATACCTCCCAAACGGGACACACCCATTTTGTTGAACCCGCACACCATGTGGCCCTGGGAAATAAAATCGCTGTGGCGCTTGGCGAGGTGAAAGTCGAAGAAAATAAGATCTTGGGTGAACTTACCGCACGTATTTTGGCCCGGGTGGATGAAATCCAAAGAGACATCAACTGCGTGGGACGTTTAGATGCCACCATGGCGCGTGGTCAGTTGGCCCTCGATTTGGATGCCCAAGTGCCGAAAGTGGTGGCCGGCCCCCAAAAAGGTGCATTGAGTTTGGTGGACGCCAAACACCCGCATCTCTTAATGCAATCAGGGGCGCTCCAAAGGGAAAAAATCATTGCGAACACGATTCAATTTAATGAGGTTCGCGGCTTGGTGGTGAGTGGCCCCAATGCGGGCGGTAAGACCGTGGTGCTGAAAATGGTGGGGTTGTTAACGGCCATGGTACGAGCAGGCTTACCCATTCCTGCGCAGCCCAACAGTGTGGTGCCCTTGTTTGATGGCGTGGTGGCCATGGTAGGGGATGGCCAAAACCTCGCATCTGCCTTGTCGACCTTTTCTGCGGAGGCCCACGAACTCAAGGGCTTGATCGATACAGTGGCTGGGTTTCATCGCAATGAACAGGCGCTGGTGCTGTTAGATGAACTCTTTTCTGGCACGGATGCGCAAGAGGGCGGCGCCTTGGCCAGGGCTGCATTGGAGCACTTGGTGGAAATGGGGGCAACGGTTCTGGTGACCACCCACCTCGAAGCGGTGAAACGCTTGGCTTTGGAATCCGAATCCAGCGATGGTTTGTTCAAAAGTTTGTTCATGGTGTACGACCCGCAATCCAACACCCCCACCTACCAAATTAGAGAAGGGGGCGTGGGCCAAAGTTATGCCATTCAGACCGCCGAAAATATGGGCCTGCCTCGAAGGCTTTTGGAACGTGCCATGATGCTGTTTCACGGGATTTCCAAGAGTGAAGAAAAAGGTTTTAAGTCGCTCCTCGAAGAGAAAAAGAAAATTTTAAAAGCTTTCGATCACACCAAACACCAGTTGAAAAAATCAAAGCAGGCACAATCTGAATTACGCGACCAGTTGCAAGCCCAAGAAAAAGTGGCGGCACAATGGCAGGGCAAGCACGCAGACCTGCTCGATGAAGAGCTCATGAAGACCCAGCGGCTTATCTCAAAGGCGGTGGCGGCGCTTCAATCCAAAGCCAACCCAAAAATTCTCAACGACATGAACCATGAGCTGAAAAAAGCCATCGAAGACCGAAAAACCAAACCTGCAAAGCCTCAAAAAACATCAGACGCGTTAAAGGTGGGGGATACGGTGTGGTTGAAGGCGCATCCAGGGCAAACTTTTGTGCTCGAAAAAATAGAAAAAGACGAACTGTGGCTGCAGGGTGATGTCTTAAAAATGCGCGTGAAAGCCCACGAGGTGGAAAAACGCTCTTTTGGGGCTAAAAAAAATGTCCAAAAAGACGTGAAAGTGAATTTAGCATCCACAGAAAGCACCAATGACATGTTGGACATTCGGGGCTTGCGGGTGGAGGATGCCTTGAGCGATGTGGCCAATTTTGTGGATCGCTGCGTGGTGGCCGGGGTTCGAAAAGCGTACATTCGCCACGGACAGGGAACCGGCGCACTCAAAAATGCCGTGCGAGAGTGGGTTCGCAAAAGTGCCTACACCCCCCAGGTGGGGCCGGCCCCGGACACGTTGGGAGGCGACGGTACCACCTTGTTGGATTTTTCCGACGCGGGCTAAAACCGTCCATCGGCCCGAGGCCCAAAGATAGTTTAAATGAAACAGATACTTAGAAGGCAGATGCCCGTTGGCTTTGATCAGCCATAAACCAGATTTCTTGGTGCGAGGTCTCTTGCACATGGCTGAAATCCTTATTAAATCCCAATAGATAAAAAGGAGATGCGGCTTGTTTATTGAAATGTCGGCCAAGCTCAAAGAAGAGATAAATGCCTACCAACTCGCTTTCACTTGCGAGGATTGTAAGTACTTCGAACCTTCCCAAGAGCAATGCACCATTTATTACCCGGCCCATCTGCACAAAAATTCAACCATCGATGCTTTGGCTGATGGGGAGCGACTCTATTTTTGTAAAATGTTTGAGTCGGACAGGTAGGGAGCGCATATGAGTAAAACCATTGTTCAAACTGATAAAGCACCGGCAGCCATCGGCCCATACAGCCAAGGTGTTGTTGCCAACTGTGGTCAATTGGTTTTCATCTCTGGGCAAATCCCTTTAGACCCGGCCTCCATGACGCTGGTTGAAGGCGACGTTCAAGTACAAACCGAAAAGGTGATGGAAAACCTACAAGGCGCACTAGAGGCCGCAGGCTGTGGTTTCCCAGACGTGGTACGGACCACCATCTTTTTGAAAAGCATGGATGATTTTGCTGCGGTGAATGAAGTGTATGCGAAACGATTTCCCGAAAACCCGCCGGCGCGCGCTTGTGTTGAAGTGTCACGACTTCCCAAAGACGTGGATGTCGAAATTGACTGTATCGCGGTTAAATCCTAGGAGACCCCATGACCAAGCCTGTTGCGGATAAAGCGACCACTTTTCAAGAAGTCATTTTGCGACTCAATCAGTTTTGGGCAGAAAAAGGCTGTTTGATCATGCAGCCCGTTGATGTGGAAGTGGGGGCAGGAACCCTAAACAAACACACCTTTTTGCGGGTATTGGGCCCAGAGCCATGGAATGTGGCCTATGTGGAGCCTTGCCGACGACCCACGGACGGGCGTTACGGCGAAAACCCAAACCGATTACAACATTACTATCAATACCAGGTCATTTTAAAGCCATCGCCAAAGGACGTTCAGGAACAATATTTGGATTCTCTACGTTGTTTGGGCATTGACCCAGTGGAATTCGACGTTCGTTTTGTGGAAGACGACTGGGAGCATCCTGCGCTGGGCGCTTGGGGCTTGGGCTGGGAAGTTTGGGCCCAAGGCATGGAAGTCACGCAGTTCACCTATTTCCAGCAATGTGGTGGCCTCGATTTACCGCGCGTCTCTTGTGAGTTGACTTACGGGCTCGAGCGTTTGGCCATGTACCTCCAAGAAAAAGAAAGCGTTTATGATTTGGTGTGGGCTCAGCTGCCCTCTGGTCAGAATGTTTCTTATGGCGATGTTCATCTCCAAGATGAACGAGAATGGTCTGCCTACAACTTCGAGCACGCAGACGTGGCCATGTGTTTTGAGTCCTTCAAGCAATGCCAAGCCGAGGCGGAGTCTTTATTGGAAAAGGGTTTGGTTTTACCCGCCTACGACTACACCCTTAAATGTTCACACGTTTTCAATATTCTCGACGCGAGGGGCGCCATTTCGGTGACGGAGCGGGCCGCCTATATGGGGCGCATTCGTAATCTGGCCCGGTCATGTGCCGAAGGTTATGTGTCGTCCAGAAGTCAGTTGGGATTTCCCATGCTCGACGGTGCAGACCGAGAGAAATTCATCACCGAAGACCAGCCGGTAGAGGCATCGTAGGAGGCGCTATGGCTGAATTACTTTTTGAAATTGGAACCGAAGAATTACCTGCAGGATTTATTCAACCTGCTTTAAGTTACCTCAATGATGTTTTGCCAAAGGCGCTTGAGGAAAACCGCCTTGCCTTTGAGAAGGTTCAAGTGGAGGGCACCCCGCGCCGTTTGGTTGCAATGGTCACTGGGCTGGCGGATCGCCAAGAAGACCTTGAAGAAGAGGTGACGGGCCCTAAAGTATCCATCGCCTGGGGCGATGACGGACAGTTGTCTAAGGCTGGCCAGGGTTTCTTACGCTCCAGGGGCTTGAGTGAAACAGACGCTTACAAAAAAGAAACCCCCAAAGGTGAAGTGATCGCCGCTCGGGTTTTTACGGCGGGCGCGAATGCCAAAGATGTCTTGCCGGGTCTTTTACAAACGGCATTGGAAAAAATGGCATTCCCCAAAACCATGCGTTGGGGCGACGAGCAAATTGCGTTTGCCCGACCCATTCAATGGATTTTGGCGCTGTTAAATGACCAAGTTTTGCCGTTCCAATTTATCGATGTATCTACTGGTAACACCACCCAAGGACACCGCTTCCATGCGCCTTTTGCGCGAGAAGTGCGCAGCATCGAAGATTACCGGGCCGTGATGGCTGCTGGGCGTGTCATGCTTTCGCTGAAGGCACGAGAAGACGCCATTCGCCAGCAAGTTCAACAGTTGGCAAAATCTGTCGGCGGTCAATGGGTCGAGGACGAAGACTTGGTGGCCACCACGGCCAATTTGGTGGAACACCCTTGGCCCTTGTTGGGCTCTTTTGAGTCCAGCTATTTGGAAATTCCTAAAGAAATTCTCATTTCTGAAATGCGCGAACACCAAAAATGTTTTGCCATTCAAGGCAAAGATGGCGACCTGCTGCCTTACTTCGTGGTGGTTGCAGGATCTGAGCCACCCGACGATGCCAAAGTGGCGGCGGGCAATGCTCGGGTGATCAAAGCCCGTTTCGACGATGGTGGTTTTTACTACAAGCTCGACGTCCAAAAAAGTTTGGATGAACACGCAAAGCGTTTAGAGCAAGTGGTGTTCCAGCGAGACCTCGGGACAGTGGCTGATAAGGTCACGCGCATCAAAGCGCTGTCGGGATTTTTGGCTGATGCACTGGACTTTGATGCTGCCGAGAAAGCAACAGCACTAGAGGCGGCGGCATGGTGTAAAGCAGATTTGGTCACTGGCGTGGTGGGCGAGTTCCCAGAACTTCAAGGCGTGATGGGCCGGATTTACGCCAAGGCACAGGATGCCAGTGAAGATGTGGCAAACGCCATTGAAATGCATTACTGGCCTCGATTCAACGGCGACCACCTTCCCAACAGCAAAGCGGGGGCGGCGGTGGCCATTGCCGACCGTGTGGACACACTGTGTGGCATCATCGCCATCGGAAAGACGCCTAAGGGCTCTGCCGATCCCTTTGGATTGCGACGGGCTTCCATTGGCTTGGTGCAAATCATGATGGCCATGGAATTTCACATGCCACTTTCTGAGTTGGTTGCTGAAGGATTGAAGGCTTTGGGGGACCGGGCCAAAGGCGACGCCAACGATTTACAAACGCAAGTCCTGGCCTTTGTGCGAGCGCGTTTGCCCGGTATCTTGAGTGAGCGCTGTGAAAAAGCCGGACTGCTCGGTGTGACCGATATTCTGGGTGGGGCCATTGAAGCTGGTGCCGATAACCTCCCCGATTTGTGGGCGCGAACCCATGCCCTGGCGGCTTTAAGAGACGGGGCCAAAGACGAGTTTGGTGTTTTGGCGGCCACCTTTAAGCGGGTTGGGAACATTGTGCGTAAAGCCAAAGAAGAAGGGCAGTACGACGATGGCAGCTCGTGGGATGCTGCTTCTTTGGTGGAGCCTGCCGAAAAAGCATTGTGGGACTCCTTCAGTAAAATGCAGAGCAAATCGGGCTCGGAGGCAGGGGGCGATTTACAACACCATTATCGTGACTTGCTCGAAGAAATCACCCAACTCAAACCCGCGGTGGATAAGTTCTTTGATGACGTCTTGGTCATGGCTGAAGATGCGAATTTACGAAAAGCGCGTTTGGGGATGTTGTCAGAAGTCCAAGGCTTTTTATTGCACGTGGCCGACTTTACCCGGATTCACACCGAAGGCTGATTCACGCTGAAATCAATGCTGGAACCGCGTCGAGTGCCTTGCCCAGTTGACTGGGCTCACTGCCGCCTGCTTGCGCAAAGTCCGGACGTCCTCCGCCACGACCACCTACATGTTGGGCAAGTTCTTTGATCATATTGCCTGCATGAAATTTGGAAGTCAGATCTTTAGTGACGGCCACGAGTAAAGCACATTTGTCTTCTGCGGTTTGCGCACCGAGCACGATCACGCCGGAATCCAGTTGATCACGAAGTTTGTCCGCGTAACCTCTCAGTTCTTTACCTGAGAGTCCCTCTACTTTTTCCACAATGACACGCACTCCACCAATATCTTTTGCTGAAGATGCCAGCTGAGAGGCCTTGGCGCTGGCCGCTTGGTCTTGAAAAGAGGTGAGTTCTTTTTTGAGGGCTTTGATTTCATTTTGCAGTTTGGACACCCGTTCTGGGAGCAGGGGACTCCCAATGTTCAGCGAGGTGGTGGCCGATTGGAGGTAGTTCAGTTCTTGGTTGACCCATTGGAGCGCTTTGTGCCCCGCCAAAGCTTCCACGCGGCGAATCCCTGCGGCCAGTGGCCCCTCTGAAACAAACTTGAAGAGACCGATATCCCCCGTGCTGCCAACGTGGCTGCCACCACAAAGCTCCGTAGAGGCTGGTCCCATGGTGACCACACGAACTTCATCCCCGTATTTCTCACCGAAGAGGGCGGCTGCCCCCAATTGTTTGGCTTCGTCCATGGGCATGATTTGCGCAGTGCTGGAGTCGTTGTTGATGATCCAGGTGTTTACCAGATCTTCGGTTTGTCTGAGCTCTTCTGCGGTCATTGCTTCGAAATGAGAGAAGTCAAATCGAAGGCGGTTCTCGTCAACCAAAGACCCTTTTTGGGTGACGTGGGTGCCCAAGACTTGTCGCAAAGCACTGTGTAGCAAGTGGGTGGCCGAATGATGCCGCCGGATGTGCATACGTTTGTCATCGTTCGCTTCGGATTGAACGGTGGTGCCAGGGGCGAGTTGGCCAGATTTGATTTTTACTTTGTGCAGCAACAGCTCCGCTTCTTTTTGGGTATCGATGACCACGGCTGCCCCGTTGTCAAAGTGAAGTTGGCCACTGTCACCCACTTGGCCGCCAGATTCACCGTAAAAAGGGGTTTGATCGAGCAGGACGATTCCGGTGTCCCCTTCGGCTAGGCGGGTCACCGAGGCGTCATCTTGAATGACGGCGAGTACTTTGCCCTGTCCTTGGAGATTCGTATCTCCAGTGAACGTGGTGGGGCCGTGCTCCTGTCGCAACTGCTTGTAAAGATCAGAGGTGCCTTTCAGCCCCAATGCGCCGGCAGACGCTTTTTCATGTGCGGCTTGTGCTATTTTGTAGCTGTCCCAATCAATTTTGAGGCCCTTTTCCTCTGCTAAAAGTGCGGTGAGGTCAGTGGGAAACCCAAAGGTTTCGTGGAGACGGTGCACCAAACCACCATCGAGCGCATCGCCTTTGTGGAGGTCGGCAATGGACTCCTGGAACAACAGCAGACCACGGTCTAAGGTCTTGCGAAAGGCGGCTTCTTCATTGCGCACGACCTTTTCAATCAAAGTCCGGGCCTCTTGAAGCTCTGGATAAGCTTTTTCAAACTCAGCAACCGCAACATCACAAACCGAATGAAAGAACAGATCCGTAAACCCCAGTCGTGAACCGTGACGGATCGCCCTTCGCATGATGCGTCTCAAAACGTAGCCGCGCCCTTCGTTAGAGGGCAAAATGCCATCAGCGATCATGAAAGCGGTGGTGCGACTGTGGTCGGCCAAAACGCGAAGAGAAACATCGTCATCGTTGTCGGACGAGGTGTAGGTCTTGCCTGCCGCATGGGCCACATGAGACAACATGGGCTTGAGTAAGTCGGTATCGTAGTTGCTCGCGCAATTGTTCATCACCATGGCCAAGCGCTCTAAACCCATGCCAGTGTCGACGCAGGGAGCGGGCAGCGGGGTCAAGGAACCGTCGGCGTGTCGTTCGTATTGCATGAATACCAGGTTCCAGACTTCTAGTATTTGGTCACCCTCAGGATCATCGCCACCAAAAACACCTTCAACCTTGCCACGATCGTAGTGGATTTCGGTGCAAGGGCCGCAGGGACCCGTATCGCCCATGGCCCAAAAGTTGTCCTTGGCACCACAACGGGAAATATTTTCTTTGGGAACCCCAACCACTTCGTGCCAAATTTTTTCGGCTTCTTCATCTGCTGGAAGGTTGTCTTCACCACCAAAGACGGTAACCGTTAAACGACTGGCATCGATACCCAGCTCTTTCGTTAGAAATTCCCAGGCATATTTGCAGGCTTCTTCTTTAAAGTAATCTCCGAAGGAGAAGTTGCCCAACATTTCGAAGAATGTGTGGTGGCGTGCGGTTCGGCCTACGTTTTCAAGGTCGTTGTGTTTGCCGCCGGCTCTCACACATTTTTGTGAAGAGGTGGCTTTGGTATAGGCGCGTTTTTCTTTTCCAGTGAAAACATCTTTGAATTGAACCATGCCAGCATTAACGAACAACAGTGTGGCGTCTCCCTGAGGCAATAAAGGGGCGCTGTTGACCCGGGTATGGGCTTGTTTTTCGAAGTAGTCTAAAAAGCGTTCTCTGAGTTCGGAACCGGAAATTGTCATGTGCTCTGACCTTTTTACGAGTGGGCCCTGTTTTGTAAGGAGGCCAGCCGGGTTTATCAACTGATTTTTACCATTTTTTCCGGGTGAAAAGGTCAGTTGTGGTATGTTTTAACTATGTTTTTCTCCTTTTTAACTTTTTTTCGGTGTTCCCACGGTGGCCTATTGGGCCTGATGGCACTGAGCCTGTTGTGGAGCCCAATGGCCTCTGCCAATTCTGCTGGGATTTGGGGCAAGACGGGACGGACCGAAAGTTGCGTGACTTGCCATGTCCCGGGCAGCCAGGCGGCGGGTCGCGAACCACTGATTACAATCAGTCCCTTGGGGGCGCCCGAACAGTGGGTGGCGGGTACCGAAGTGGGTTTTGAAGTGAAAGCGCGTCGGGCGGTGGACTCTGATAATCGATACGGCGCGTTTAATGCGGAAGTCAGGTACGGCCCCTTGGGGAACCTGCAAATTAGCCAAGTAGGGAATGGGGTTAAAATGCACACGGTGCTGGGCGAGAACATCGAAGTGTCTCACAGTGCGCGCAAAGATTTTCTGCAGGGGGCGGTCCTAGAAAACGACCAAACATTTTATGAACTCACCTGGTCCTTTCACGTGCGCTTGCCGGCCCACTTTCCGCTTCAAGGTGACCATCAACTGGAACTTTTCGCTGCGGTCAATAACACCAACGGCGCAGGCACCAGTGGCGATTATGTGAACACGGCCCAAGCCACTTTTGAATTGCCTGCTTTGGCCATTGAGTGTGGGAAAGAAGGCGCCGCCGAACCAGTCTGCGATGCGTCTACCTTTGACAGTCAAGTTCATTATTTCGAACAAACCATCCCTTGTTGCTGTCCCGATGCAGATGGAGACGGTTTCATGGCAGCGTTCTGTAATCCAAATCCAGGAGAGAACGGCGGCGATTGCTTGGACGAAGGCGAATTTGCTGAAAGGGCCAATCCCGAGGCCAGTGAAACCATTAGTCTGCATCGCTGTGATTTGATGGACAATGATTGCAATGGTATTGTTGACGATCAGTTTTTTCCTGAACTGGGACCTGTGTGTGACACCAACGCGGATTGCCCTGAGGGGTATTATTGCAACGCCTCTCGGATTTATTTGGAACCGCGATGTGGGCTGGGATGTGCAGAGGTTTCTGGTGGCGAAGAAAATACCAGTTACATCTGCAGCACGGGCTCGCTCCAGTGCTTAGACACCACGGTGGTAGAACTCTGCAACGGCGTCGATGACGATCAAGATGGTCTGATCGATGAAGATTTTGTGAATGGCGTACCCCCTTTAGGGTCCACCTGTGATTTGATGGGTCGACCGGGACAAGTGATGTGTGACGAAGTGGGGACGGGAATGATTTGTGGGGACATTCCCGTGATAGATGCGGGTAGCGACCCTGACGATGCTGGTCACAGTGAGCCAGGAACAGGCGGGCCGCCCTGGGTGCAAATCGATGGGGGCTATTTTGTTCCTGCCGCGGATGGCGGATGGATGGCGGCCATCATGCCCGATGGTGGGTGGTTTTGGCCATCCCATTTCGACGCGGGTGAAGCAACGATTCCAGACGCCAATTTGACGGATTGGGTCGATGCGGGTGTGGCCATGGGGACCGCTCAGGTTGATGCTGGGCAGGGTGAGCGCGACGCAGGGTTCATTGACATAGATTCGGGCGTGATGGCCCAGCCCAATGATGCGGGTTTCGCCACGTCGATGGATGGTGGCCAAATGGCGAAAACAGGTTCCGAAGACAAACTCCAAGAACCCATCGAGGAACCACAAGGCTGTGGTTGCCACCAATCAAAGCGAAGCTCACCTCAGTCCTTCAACTGGCTTATTCTTTTTGTGGGTGGGTTTTTATCCTACCTGCGTCGTCTCGGTTTTAGACGCAACTCTCTGAAATAAAGAACGAAAAGACATATAGGGTTAAAAGAGATTCCATTGGAACTTGGGGGGGGCTTTGGGCTAAGATCTCCCTACATTCCAGATAAGGAGTAGGGGTATGAGAAATTACATTCTTTTCGGTGGCTTGGCTGTTTTCTTGGGGACATCATGTGGGGTGAGCGGTGAATCTGAAATTAACCGACCACCCGTGGAAACGGAGGAGCAAGCGGCCCTGGAAAAAGCGGCTGCGGATGCCACCGATGCCTTGAACCAAGCTGCGACCAACGCGGCAGACCTAGCGGACTTGGCAGAGCGCGTTTCCACGTTGGAGACCGACGTTTCCGATCTGAAAACACGAATGAGCGCCGCCGAAGATACACTCACCGATCACGGAACGCGGTTAGATACCGTGGAGGATGATATCGAAGCACTACAAAGTGCGGTGGTCAATGATGATGATGTGGTGGTGGACGATCCCGAAGCCGCGGGTTTCACCATTGCGGCCAATGTGGATAACGTCGAAGAGGGCTTGGCCAATGTGAACAACCGATTGAATTCTCAAAGTGACGATATTGCCGCCAATACATCTTCTTTGGAGACGGCTTACAATAACTCACTGGCCGCTTTGAACACTGCGAATACCATCAACCAGACCATTCCGGGTTTGGCCCAAGACCTTGATCAGGCTTTGGCAACGGTTGCCACCTATAACGAACTTTTATTGGAATACGAAAACAGCAAATATCTCGACCTCGCCAAGTCTCGATATGGCAACGACAGCTTTGCCGACTATTTGGCGGATGCCATTGCCACCGGAGTGGTTACCGGCGGGGAAGCAACGATCAGTGCGACCACTGTCACAGTGGCCAATGCCGCTGATGACAGTTATGAGAGCGATGGGGGAATCATCGATTCCGAAGCGGTCCTTCCCGGGGAGGGCTTTGAAACGGTTCAAGAGGCATTGGAATCAATCTACACGGCCATCGATAACATCTACGAAGGCGTTGATGCCATCCCGGGCTCCTCTGTAAGCGTGACCGGTGATCATGGTTACACCGATACCCAAGAGGCGATCGACGGCCTTTACCAAAACATCAACGACAACTACAACACATTGGTCAGTCAAATCGGTGCGCTGGGGGGCGATCTCAATGAAATTGACTTTAGCGCTTCGGGTGTCACCGTCGATGCCACCAACCTCGACAATGCCGGTTACGACAGTGTGCAATCCGCTTTGGAGTCTCTCTACGCATGGAACGCCGCCATTCAAGATGACGTTGACTTAAATGGCAGCGACATTGCGGTGAATGAGCTATGGATTGAAAATATTGTGAACGGATTGGATACCACCGCCAACGCTTGGGTGGTTGCGCAGTCTATCAATGCGGCCAACGGCGTTCTCGATACGGTGGCTGCCAATGGCTACACCAACATGAATCAGTGGGCCACGGCCATTGCTGAAAGTGTTCTGCAAGCTGCCATCGATAATGCCAACAGCAGTCTCAATTTTCATTTGGCGGGCTTGTCCGGCGGTGGGACTGGACCACGGATTCTCGGGGTGAGCAACAACACTGATAACGGTAAATGGCAATACGACGGGCAGGCTGGTGTTCGTGCGGCCACGGCCTCTTGCCAAGACACCTTTTCGAATGATGACAACGTTCATATGTGTACGCTTGAAGAAGTCCATGCCGCCATTTCCAACGGTGCCTATGATAATGGGAACGCCATCAACAACGTTGAGGTATGGGCAGTGGGCGCCACGCAACGGCCGTCGGTGTTAGGCATCAACAACAACAACTATCATAACAATTCTCTGGGTACCACCTGCCAAAACCTACTCTATGACAGTGGTGATGTAGCAGTGGGAACCACCATGAAAGTGATTCTAGATTACACCAGCAATGGTGGCGGCGGGAGCGCAACGGGCGACGTGGTTCAAGTGCGTCACCAAGTTTCTTGCGGTTCGTCGCTTCGGGTACTTTGCTGCCAATAAATCACAAGGTTGACGTGATTGAACCGATCGCGTCACGCCTGCACATTGCCTAGGTGGAGGAACGGAGGCGTTTTCATAATGCCGAAGAAGAAACACATCATTGGACTTCTGCTTGGGCTGATGTTCATTGGCTGCTCTTCTTCTGTGGGGTACTATCTCCATCAATCCGTATTGCAGCAAGGCCTTGATGCGGGCGATGACGAAGATCTCGCCGATGCCATTTTTCTGTACAAACGGTCCTACAGCGAGAAACTTCGCGCAGCGACAGACGCCAATGAGCGATTCGAAACCTTGTTGGGTGATGCCTATCTACAGCTTTTGTTTGCTGAAGGTCACATGGCCTTTATCTTCGACCTGGGTGATGAGGGCTTCGAAGCCGAGCACGATTATTTAGGCGGTTTTGGTTTGGGTCAGCGGGTCAATTTAGCGGGAGCTCCAGCCATGAACCGTCGCATTCACGAGGGAGAATTGGGAGGCCCCGATGCTTCTTCCTGTCGCGCCTGTCATTTCAGTGGTGGTCCAGACGGTGCAGGGACATCGACGCAGAAAGCATTTTTTCGCGGCCATGATCAAATGATCGACAGTGCCATCGCACGCGACGCACCACACGTGATGGGTTTGGGTTACATTCAGTTGCTGGCTCGCGAAATGGATACCTCTTTTCAGATCGCACGAGATTTGGCCCTGGAAGAAGCGCAACTTACCGGGGAGGCCGTTCGGCGACAGTTGAAATACAAGGATATCGATTTCGGTTTTATTACCGCAAAGCCGGATGGCGCCTTGGACACTTCGGAACTCACCGCTATCTCCGAAGACCTCAAAGTACGACCCTTTGGGCACAAAGGCCGTCACACTGATTTGACATCTTTGGTGGATGAGGCGCTCCAAATTCATTTGGGGCTGCAAACGGCATCTCGTCTCTACCGACAGCGAGCCGACGCTGAAACCTATTTGGGTGGCGGGCCCGAAGATGATCCAGATGGGGATGGGGTCTCTGATGAGGCCCAAAGTGCCGTTTCTGTTCTTTTGGCGGGATACTTGAGCATGCTGGGGACGCCCGTGGTGAAACCACCTTTGAGCACCCCTTTTGTGGGGTATTGGCAGGAGGGCTTTGAAAATTTTAAAACCATTGGGTGTGCAGACTGTCACGTCCCTGAACACCGGCTCGGTCATACTGAAGTGAATCTTCGTGCCGAACTTGAGGAGGCTTGGGAGGTGTCCGTGAATTTACAAGAACACGGGCAAGCGCCACAACCGACACAGGTGGATTTTGGAGCGGATGACCAAGGTGAAACGTTGGGTGGGACGCCCATTTATCCTTTCACAGATCTACGAAGACATGACATGGGAGACGCTTTGGCTGACCCCAAAGACGAAGCATTACCCGACGGTGCCAACGATGTGCCGGCGTCTTTTTGGCTCACGCGTTCCTTATGGGGGCTGGCCGACACCGCACCTTACCTGCATGATGGTCGGGCCACCACGGTGGAGGAGGCCATCCTTGCCCATGGTGGTGAAGCCCAAGCTGCAAAAGAAGCCTATGAGAATTTAAATGAAGAGGAGAGGGGTAAAGTGCGTTTGTTCTTAATGTCCCTCACCCGAGAACCCGTGGTCTTGGTGGAATAAATGAAACGTTTTCTGTTTTATTTGGTTTTGCTTTCGATGCTTCTGGGTTGTCCCCAAAGTGCAGGGGACAAAGACGCTCAAAAGATGGAACAAAAGCCCCAAGGTGCCGTTGAAGATGCGCCTCAGGGTGTCCCTCCCGCAGCAGATTGTCCGCCGATTGAATTGCCACCAGGACTGGGCGGGCCTGTCCATTCCGCGGTGGACAAAAACACCGCGGAGCAGTGGCGGGCTTACCGACAGGCACGGGAGGAAGAACGTTTTTTCGAAGCCATGTGGCCGGATCAAAATCATGCACGTTATCGTGTTGAGCAATCTTGGGTGGCGCAGGGATGTTTAACCACCGCGCAGGCCGTTGATGTGGGTCGCGCTCTTTTTCTGAAAAACTTCACGGCCGAAGAGGGGTTTGGTGGGTCGCTTGCTAACGGCGAGAACCCAGCTTCTAGATTTCAAACGGGACATGTGGGTGGCCCCGATGCCAGGGCATGTGTTGACTGTCATTGGAAAGGTGGCTTTGCGGGCGGCGGTGATCGTGCAGACAACGCTTTTATGTTTGGTAATGGCGAAACGGCAACACAGGCCGATGCCCGAAACCCTCTGTCATTGTGGGGGTTGGGTTGGGTGCAATTGCTGGCGCAAGAAATCAATGCAGATTTGTTGATGCAAAAAGAAACGGCTTTGTCTGAATTAAGGGAGACGGGCGAACGGCAAGAGATAGGACTGACTTCTAAAGAAATTAATTTTGGGACTTTGGTGCTGTCTTTAGAAGATGGTGAGGTGGTGACGGACAGCACCGGCCTGTTGGGTGTGGATACTGACTTGGTGGTGAAGCCTTTTGGGTGGAAGGGGAACTTCGAAAAGATGCGAGACTTCTTGTCTCATTCGTTCCAGCTGCATTTTGGTCTGCAAACCGAGGAGGCTGTGGCGGATCACGAAGCGGGTGCGTTGGAACAGTTGGACTTAGGTGAGGGCCCCGTGGGTGACCCTGATCATGACGGGATCGAACGTGAGATTACTGAGGGGCAGTTGACTGCGATGGAATTGTTTTTGGCCACTTTAGACACGCCGGTGGTGGCCGTACCTGCTGAGGGCATGGTGACGGGCGGTGACCCCTTGGGTTCAGAGATCACTTTTGAGGAAACCCAAGAATATGTGTTCCGGTGGCTTGAGGGGGCAGAAGCTTTTGAAACCATCGGATGCGCCAGCTGTCACGTGCCTTACCTCCCTCTGACGAACACCGTTTTCGTCAGCAAAGCCGAACTGTCTGAGTCTGCTTTGGCCATTGATTTACGGCACGACGCGGCAACCCCAAGGCCCAATGTAGATGCTGAACAGGTGACCTGGGTCCCAGTTTTTAGTGATTTCAAACGTCATCACATGGGCGATCGGCTAGAAAGTTTGTACGAAGACCGTGGCGTAGCCAAGGACCAGTTTCTCACCCGTCGCTTGGTTGGGTTGGCCAACACGGGGCCTTACCTCCACGATGGCAGCGCCACGCGATTGGACGAGGCCATTTGGATGCATGGGGGGACCGGCAGTGAGGCGCGAGGCGCAGCCGATGCATTTGAAGCGCTGACGGAACATGACAAAGGCTCTATTCGTATCTATTTACTGAGTTTGAAACGCGCGCCTTCCATTCGAATAAGATGACATTCGGGCTTTCCACAGTGTTAATTTTTGGTTGGATGCACGGCAGTAAATGACTGAGAGCTTAAAGCTACAACCGAAAGGGCTTCTTCCCTTTGGACGATTGTGAAAGCCCGAATGCTACAGGGGGTTGAGCAATAAGCGTTCCAGACCGTAACTCTCCAATATTTAAACGAGTTTCAATTGCGCTGGCCGGGCTCATGTTCCAGAATGAAACTTGGTTTTTCAAATTGAAATGGTGAGCAAGCACGGGCAGAGTTTGTTATTATATTAAGGGTAACGTTACGGATGAGGTTCACGGATGACTAAAGCATTGCTTTTCTTTCTTACGGTAGCTTGGGCGCCACATGCGGCCGCGGTACAAAACGATCCATCGGCTTTTCTTAAAGCCACCGAGCAGGCCCCAGACGGTTGGTTGGTGGACTTGGCGGATGATGCGGACGCGGGTACCATTGCTGCCATCGCCCAAAAATTGGCCGTCAAGTTGGGGAGTCCCGCAGCGCTTTCTCCCGGCAAGCGATTGGAGATAGGTCACTTGTCCCGCGCAATGGTTTCTTGGCTGAAAAAGCATCCTGAAGTGGAAAGTGTGGAACCCAATCAGATTTTAGGGTTGTTTCAAGAAGCACCTGCGGATCCTCCGACGTCGGGTAAAATCAAAAACCCCAATGATCCCATGTACAAGAGCCAATGGCATTTTGACATGATCCATCTCGAATCCGCTTGGGAACATTCAGCCGGCGATGAAGTGGTGGTGGCCGTGGTCGATACCGGGGTGAGTTTTGGTAAACTCGATGGCAAGAAAAGCCAGTTCGCGCGGGTACCCGATTTACGACAAACCCAATTTGTGGCCGGTTACAACTTTGTGGACAACAACGATGACCCCTCTGATGATCATGGCCACGGCACCCATGTGGCGGGGACCATCGCCCAGAGTACCAACAATGACTTAGGCGTGGCGGGAATTGCGCCAAGGGCGGCCATCATGCCGATCAAGGTACTCGCCAAGAGTGGTGGGGGATCCTTGGGTGGTATCTCTAAGGGGATCCGATGGGCAGCGGATCACGGGGCGAATGTGATCAACCTCTCTTTAGGAGGCGGGTTTTATTCGCCCACCATGCACAAAGCCATCAAGTACGCCTACAACAAAGGCGTCACTTTGGTGTGCGCCGCGGGCAACACAGGGCGCGCTCGTGTTGAGTATCCAGCCCGTTATCCCGAGTGTGTGGCTGTGTCTTCGGTGGGACCTGACGGGAAACTCGCGTTCTATTCATCCCACGGCAAAGAACTAGAAATCGCAGCACCTGGTGGAGATACTCGAGTTGATCTTAACAACGACGGCATCCCCGATGGTGTGCTCCAAAATACCATCGCCATTGGCGATCCTACCCAACACGGGTACTTTCCATTTCAAGGAACATCCATGGCGGCGCCTCATGTGGCGGGGATTGCGGCCCTCCTGTACGCCGCGGGCATCACCGACCCGGACGCCATTACCCAAACCCTGGCGAACTCCGCTGACAAACGTGACGAGACCCTCAAATACGGGGCTGGCCTCTTGGATGGAGGCAATGCTTTTCAAGTGTCCAATGCACAAAAGGCCACATACGGATTCGGTTTTGCCCTGATGCTGGGGTTATTGGGGATGGCGCGATTGCGAAACGGCAGAATGCTTTTTTCTACCGGGCCCGCTTTGCTCTTACTTTACGTGGGTGGGACCTTTACCTTCATGTTGCCCGAAGCATTCACCAGCCCTTTGGGTTGGGCACATCTCGCGATCGGACCGCAGGCCCATTTCCACCCTGTCAGCTCGAACTTTTTGTGGGTTCTGTTGCCCTCGCTGATGTTGTGGGGCGTGAAGTCAGCCCGAACCTACCTGGCTGCCTTTTCCATTGGCGCCGCGGCCTACTTTTTAAGCCAAAGCTTTTTGGGACACGTCGACGTGCCTTGGATCAGCGGACATGGTTTCACCGATGCCGCATGGCTGTTTGCCAACGGTGCGTTGTCTTGGTGGTGGGGGCGGTTCTTATTACGCCATCTTAAAGGTTAGACGCTTTAACCACTCATACTCGCTAAAAATTCATCGTTACTCGTGGTGCCTTTCATTCGGCTGAGCAAAAACTCCATGGAGTCGATGACATTGAGCGGGTGCAAGAGCTGACGCAAAATCCAGACTCGGTTCAGCGTATCGGGCTCGAGCAGCAGGTCTTCTTTACGTGTCCCTGATTTGTTGATGTCGAGACATGGGAAAATACGTTTTTCCATGAGCTTTCGATCGAGTACGATTTCAGAGTTACCCGTTCCTTTGAACTCTTCGAAAATCACTTCGTCCATTCGACTGCCGGTATCGATCAATGCGGTACCTACGATGGTGAGTGAACCACCTTGTTCCACATTACGGGCGGCGCCAAAAAATCGTTTGGGCTTGTGGAGGGCGTTAGAATCCACACCGCCGGACAGGATTTTGCCACTGGGGGGAACCACTGTATTGTAAGCGCGACCAAGCCGGGTAATGGAATCGAGTAAAATCACCACGTCTTTCTTCAACTCGACCAGACGCTTGGCTTTTTCGATGACCATTTCGGCCACTTGTACGTGGCGGGTAGGGGGTTCGTCGAAAGTGGATGACACCACTTCGCCCTTGATGTTGCGCTGCATGTCCGTGACTTCTTCGGGACGCTCATCGATGAGCAAAACCAACAAAGTCACTTCAGGGTGATTGGCGGTGATCGCGTTGGCGATGTCTTGGAGAATCACCGTTTTACCTGCACGAGGAGGTGAAACGATGAGCGCACGTTGCCCTTTACCGATGGGGGATACCAAATCGATAATGCGGGTTGAAAAGTTGGTTGGATTGCTTTCCAGTTGAAAACGCTCCTGTGGGTAAAGGGGCGTGAGGTTATCAAACGAGATTTTGTGCTTGTGATCCTTGATGTCTAAACCGTTGACTTTTTGCACTTCATACAGGGCGTAGTAGCGTTCTTTTTCTGTAGGAGCGCGTACAGTGCCAAATACGGCGTCGCCGGTTCTGAGGCCAAAGTTACGGACCTGGGAAGGGGCCACGTAAATATCATCTGCAGAAGGCTCGTAATTGTAGGTCGGCTCGCGCAGGAAACCGTAGCCCTCGGGAAACAATTCCAAAATACCGTGTCCCGTGATGGAACCTTTTCGCTCGGTTTGGGCTCGCAAGATTTCGAAGACCATGTCTTGCTTGCGAAGGGCACCGTCCAGCTCCACGTCCAGTTCTTCGGCCCGTGGGTGCAGTTCGGTGATGGGCAGGTTTTTAAGGTCGGTGAGGTTCACAGCCGGAATACTGGGGTCGACGATGGGTTTTCGCGGGTCTACTTTGGTTTTGCCATTGTTCGCAGAATTCTTGTTGCTCGTTGCGGGACCTTTGGTCGCCATTACCTGTTCTTCAGCCATTGTCTGGTGCCTTTGTCATTTTTGGGGGAAGGTTGGCGCGGTTCCTTAGCAACGGATTGCCCGTTGCCGCTTGACTGGAATCTGCCACAAAAAAAGCGGATCGGGTTTTGGCCCGATTCCGCTTGTAAAAGTGCTTAGATCAGCGTCAATTGTCAAGGGGGCAAATGGCCCCTAGCTTTGCCCCATCACGTACCGGGTCAAAGTGGCGGCGCCGAAGCCTGCGCCACCTTTGGGGGTGTAGGCATTGCTCTTGGAGGCCATGGCCGGACCTGCAATGTCCAAATGTGCCCAATCGGCCCGCTTATCTACGAATTGCTCTAAAAAGAGGGCTGCGGTGATAGAGCCACCAAAGCGTTCGCCTGTATTTTTCATATCTGCGATATCGCTCTTGAGTTGACCGAATAACCGGTCGTTTAATGGCAGTTGCCAAAAGTCTTCGCCTGCTTCCTGACCTGCACCTTTGATGGCTTCGGCCAAGTCTTGTTGCCGACTGAAGACGCCCGCCGTGGTATCACCCAGAGCCACCATGCATGCACCGGTCAGGGTGGCCACATCGATGAGCACATCCGGTTTGTCTTTGGTCAGTGCGTAATCGATGCAATCGGCCATCACCAAGCGACCTTCCGCATCGGTGTTGTTCACTTCTACGGTGATGCCTTTTCGTGACTTGAGGATGTCCCCAGGGTGATAAGCGTTGCCGCCGATTCCATTTTCTACACAACCCAGGTAGGCGGTCACAGCAACATTTTTTGGTTTTACTTGACCAATGGCAGACATGGCACCGAGGACGCAACCAGCGCCGGCCATGTCGAGTTTCATATTGAGCATTCCTGCTGCCGGTTTGATATCGAGGCCGCCCGAATCAAAGACCAAGCCCTTGCCAACAAAAACAATATGTTTTTTGATCTTGCCAGTAGGTCGATAACGCAATTGCACGACGCGGGCGGGTCGGTACGGTGATGAGGCACGAGAGACTGCTAAAAGCATTTGCATGCGCTCGGCTGCGAGCTTTTTCTCGTCCATCACCGTTACGGCCAAACCGCATTTACGACCCACAGCCCTGGCTCGCTTGGCAAACTCAATCGGGCTGAGGCCCTCTGGCGTTTCATTGACCAAATCTCTTGCCAGTGCGACGCCCTCAGCAATTTGTTGACCGCGACGGATGGCGGCCGAAGCTTTAGACGCTGAGACGCCAGTTTGGATCAAATGCGCTTTTTTGACTTGCACTCTGGGCGTTTTATCCGAGAGGTATTTGTTAAACTTGTAGGTACTCAGCTGGCACCCTTCAGCCATTGCTTCTACCTGGTTCGCCGCTTCAATTTGACCTTCGTTGGGTAGGTAAATGGTGACGTTTTTCGCGCCTTGCTGGCTGGCCAAATGAACCGCTTGGGCTGCCCCCAATCGGTAGGGCTGGGCGTCTTGGCCTTCAGAACTTCCTAATCCCACCAAGATGATCTTCTGGGCGCCGATTTTTCCGTGCGTATGTAAGGAGAGCGATTGACCAGAGTTTCCCTTAAAACCTTGAATTTCAACCTCTTTTAAAAGAAGCCCTCCGAGCGCTTTATCCAAAGGCTTGGCCCATGCAGCTAGGCTGAGCGCAGGTTTAGACGCGGACTTTTTGGTGGTTTTCTTTTGGGGTTTCGTAGCCTTATTGGCGAATACGCCTACGGCCAGGACATCGGTTTTGAGCTGTAATGCTTCTTGGCCACCTGCTTTTATAATCATTGGATTTCCTTAAATATCTAGTTATTAAACAAAGGTGTTTCTATGTGGCTCTCATATAATGCAAAGATTCGGCTGGCAAACGGTTTTTCAAGTTGACGTAACAAGCACATGCGTGATGTGCTCAGGGGGTGCCATTGAATGATCGCCCAATGAAACTGGGTGATTAGACCCTTACCCAAGAGGAACGATCCCTTTCATGGAAACCCGATTTGTCCCAGCGCTTTTCAGCATTTTGCAAATGCGCTCGCCAAAGATGCACCCTGTTGGGCGTGAAGCCTTGGTGCGCGGGATCTCTTGGTATCTGATGGGAACGTTCCTTCCTGACATCCCCAACGAAGAAGAAGAAAAGACCTTTTTTATCAACCGGTGGGTGGTTCGTTTTCGAGATCAGGAACGCGCTTGGCAAAAGCATCTCTCAGATAGAAACACAGAATTAAAAACGCTGGCCATTCAGCTCATGAAGAATGAAGACTCCAAGGGTGGCTTAGGGGAAATGGCCGCCTTTGCATTGGGGGCTGGGGTTTTGGCGCGGTCCGTTTGGCGCGAAGGTATCGACGAAGACAACGACATTCATCTAAAAACCATGAAGCATCTGTTGTTCCAACAGCCTGAACAAAGTTCACCGAATGGAACTGCACCCAGTGGCATGGATTGGGAGGCCTTTTGGCAACCGAGCTGGGTCATGCAAGATCTATTGCGTTTTCCGCGGGTGATCGAGCACACCACCAAAAGCTGCCAAAATGTTTTCACGACGAGAATGAGTGGGGAGGCGCTGTCCCGATGGAGTAAGCTCCTCCACATGCGTTTGTGCGAAAAAATGCGTGAGGCCAAAAACCTAAACTCTGAAATCTCTGAACTGCCTGATTCCGCTTTGGCTTCTTTGGATGCCGTCGGTGACAAATACGTGGGTCTGCTCAATGCCTTGGCGCACCATTACTGGGACGAAAATCTAACCAGTGAACAACGGTTTGAGCTGTTTCGAAAAATTATTGAGGATGGTGACCTTCAGCCCGTTGACTTTGGGGATTGGGAATCGGTCATCGAAGCGAAAAGAGAAAAAGCGGGGGTTCGGGGACGAAATCCGCAGCCTGCCTTCTACCAAAATCCGCCAACTTATCCTGGTGAAACCGAACCGCCCTTCGACGATTCCACCAGCACCAGTGCCACCGCTGACTTTGAACCCGGGGACTTGCCTCCGTTAGACGAGCAGCCAGCCTTAGGGGACCCATCCGGTGATGTGAACACTGATGAGCCCACCGAGGCGGGGGGCAGTCAAACCACTGAAGAAGGCACCCCTCTTTATGTCGATGCTTCCCAGCCTGGAGGAAAAACAGAAGAAGATCAGGCCGCCCAGACCAGCTCAGCTGATGAGGTGAGTGCTGATCATGCGACGCCCCCCTCAGAATCCTCTATCGACCCCGGAGACCCAAAAGGTGGGGAAGAAAAATCGCCGTGAAATGGTTAAACAAATGACAGCACGCTCTTTAGGGGAAAAAATGAGCGTGAACCGTAGTTTGGGTCTATGATGGCAATTTGTCGGCCCTTTGGAACCGACAAGGGAGCATTCTTTGAAGAAAACCTATAATCGTTCGAAAACATTTCTAGGCTTGCCATTGATTGGTGGCCTCATCACTGCCTTGCTGTTCAGCTTTCTGGTTGAAGCGAAGCCCTCTAAAACGCCTAAAGATTACTCCCTGTCGTCTCTCAGGGTGCTTAACCGCGTGGTTCTATTGGTTAAAGAGCATTATGTCGAACCTGAGCGGATTCGACCACGAGACATGTTGCTCTCGGCATTAGAGGCCGTGGAAAAACGAGTCCCTGAGGTGTTGGTGGATGAGCCCACGGGCGATCGGTTACGTATCCAAGTGGGTAAAGAACTGCGGGTCTTCCTGATTGAAGACATGTCATCTTTGTGGGAACTGTCCTTTCGGCTGCGTGAAGTTTTTCGTTTCCTTGAAAACAAGGTGTCTCCAGACTTCGATAAACGCCAAATAGAATATGCTGCCGTCAACGGCATGCTGTCAAAACTCGACCCTCACTCGGTACTTCTCGAGCCCAGAGTCTCACGTGAAATGAAGTTGTCCACGCGCGGTGAATTTGGAGGTTTGGGGATTGTCATTTCCATCCGCGACGGTTTTCTCACCGTGATCTCACCCATTGACGGGACGCCTGCTGCAGCGGCGGGGGTTCGTGCTCAGGATCGGATTGTAAAAATCGGCGAGGAATCCACCATCAATATGGCCCTGGATGAAGCGGTGGACCGTTTGCGTGGCAAACCAGGTACCAAGGTCACCATTACCATCCAGCGAAAGGGTGAAAAAAAGCAACGGGAGATAGACATTATTCGGGCCATTATTAAGGTAGACTCCGTCTCCCACCAGCTCCTTAACGACAACACTGGATACATAAAGATAAAAGCCTTTCAAGGAAAGACGGCACAGGACGTTAAAAATGCGCTTCGAACCATGGAAAAGGAAGCCAAAGGCAAGTTCAAGGGGGTTATCTTGGATTTGCGCAATAACCCCGGTGGGCTCTTAGACCAGGCTGTCGCTGTTTCAAATGTTTTCTTAGACGGTGGTGTGGTGGTCGCGACCCAAGGCGCCAGGGCTCACGATCGAAAAGAGGAGCACGCCCGCCCAGGTAAAGATAAACTCAAATACCCAGTGGTGGTTTTGGTGAATGGCGGATCGGCCTCTGCCTCAGAAATTGTGGCGGGGGCACTGAAGAACCAAGATCGTGCGTTGGTCGTCGGTGAGCAGACCTTCGGGAAGGGCTCAGTCCAAATGCTATACGATTTCCCAGACACTTCCTCTTTAAAGCTCACCATCGCGCATTATCTGACGCCCGGTGACATTAGTATCCAGTCTGTGGGCATTACCCCCGACATTGCGCTGTTGCCCATGACGGTAGAATCTCGGGATGCGCTAAATCTATTTCCAGATACGCACACCCGCGAAAAAGATCTACAATCCCATCTTGATGACCATCGCACCCGGTCACAAAAACCAGAAATGACGCTGTCTTTCGTGCAAAAGAAAATTACCGAAGATGAAATGGAAGCTCAGCGTGTGAGTTCTTCTTTTGTCGCGGGATTTGAAACAGACTTGGCCCAACAGCTTTTGGCTATCGTGCAAGGGCGCGATCGAGACGCGCTGCTGAGGGCAGCCAATCAAATCCTGGCAGCCCAAAAACGCAAGCAAATGACCCGAACCAAAGAGGCATTGAAAGACTTCGGCGTCGATTGGCGAGATGGCAAATCCATGGGCGAAGCCAAGCTGGAAACCAAGGTTGTTGAAAAGGTTTTTGGAGAAGCCGGCAAAGAGTTAGTTTTCAATTTGGAAGTAAAAAATGTGGGCAGCGAGCCCATTTTTAGAGTGTATGGCAACAGTGAGAGCCGAACGCCACTTTTCGCCGACCGCGAATTCTTGTTTGGGTATCTCGCTCCTGGTGAAGCCAAAACTTGGTCGGTAAAGATTCCTTTATCAAAAGACGTCGATTCTCGGCGAGACCTAATGCGGGTTCAGTTTTTTCACGGGCAGGACAAAGCGGCAGGTGCATTGGACGTTCCCATCGTTATCCATGGTCTTGCCCATCCTCGATTGAGTTTTTCCTACTTCATTGACGACTGGGAGTCCGGCAATGGAGACGGTCTGCTCCAAGTGGGCGAAGCTGTGGATTTGGTGGTCGTCCTTGAAAACACAGGTATGGGCCTAGCACCTGAGCCGACCATCTTGGTTCGCAATGAGGGCGGGGCAGAACTCTTTATCGAGAAAGGTCGCGTGCAGCTCGAAAAGATCGAACGCAATCAAATGGGGACGGCGCGTTTGTCATTCAAAATACGCGGGGGTGCCGATCAAACCAAAATGAAAATTCAGGTTTTTGATGCAGTGATGGGGGATTACTGGACCGATCAGGTGACCTTACCCATTCAGGCCAAGTCAGGCGTACGCGGCCGAAAAATGACGGGGACTTTCATGCCAGCCAACGGCTCTTTTCCAGCTTATGCGTCAACCGATACGACCACCTCACCTGTGGCCACCATTCTCTCGGACGCTGCGGTGCCTGTGGATTATGAGTTGGCAGGGCAATACCGTTTAGATTTAGGCGGAGGGCTCAAAGCTTTTGCACCCAAAGAAGCCATGCGCCGGGCAGTGGGGGCCAAAACGTCGGCCTCTGTAAGTGCTTTACGCTCTGGAATCGAGTGGGAACGAACCCGGGTGCCGCCCATGATTCAGTTCGCGGGCCATGAAACCAAACCGCAGGAAGCCGATAAAACCTACAATTTGGTGGCTAAAATTTCCGACGATGGTCCAGTGCAAGATGTCTTCGTCTACGTGAATGAGCAAAAGGTGCACTACGAAACGCTGGCAGGAAAAAAAGCTGTGGATTTGGATATTCAGACCCGTATCAATTTACAGCCCGGTGTGAACCGGATAACGGTGGTGGCTCGAGAAGACGATGAGTACGCGCAAAGGCGATCTCTCACTGTTTTTTCCAAACACGGCGATCCTGTGGCCCCACTGCCGCAATAAATCGAAGAAAAAAGCTTGAACACTTGTTCAGTGTGTGTCATATATCCTTTGAATCGAAGGGATCGTGTGGGTCTCTCTCCAGAACTAAAGGGGTGTCTTAAATGTCAAAGTCCAACAAAAATAAAGGTTTACAGTCAGATAAAGAGCGTTCATTGGAGCTCGCAGTTGCCACGATTGAAAAGCAATTTGGCAAAGGTTCCATTATGCGCCTGGGCAATGACGAGAAAATGATTTCGGATGTAGAAGCCATTCCGTCCGGATCTTTAGGACTCGATATCGCTTCGGGCATCGGTGGGATTCCCAGAGGTCGCGTGGTTGAGATTTACGGTCCAGAATCCAGTGGCAAAACTACCATGACCTTGCATGCCATTGCCGAAGCCCAGAAAAGTGGTGGCGTGGCAGCTTTTATCGATGCCGAACACGCTTTGGATGTGAACTATGCTCGTAAGCTAGGGGTTCGTACCGATGATTTGCTGATTTCCCAGCCCGATACCGGTGAACAAGCCCTCGAAATTGCGGATATGCTGGTTCGCTCTGGCGCCATTGATATTGTGGTGGTGGACTCTGTGGCCGCATTGGTTCCCAAAAATGAAATCGAAGGTGAGATGGGCGATTCTCATATGGGTCTACAGGCCCGCTTGATGAGCCAAGCGTTGCGTAAGCTGACGGGCTCCATTTCTCGCAGCGGCACTTGCGTGATTTTCATTAACCAAATTCGATTAAAGATTGGTGTAATGTTCGGTAACCCTGAAACCACCACGGGTGGTAATGCGCTGAAGTTTTACTCTTCGGTACGTATGGATATTCGCCGCATCGGTGCCATTAAAAAGGGTGATCAAGTGGTGGGCAACCGCACTCGCATTAAAATGGTGAAAAACAAGCTGGCTGCGCCTTTTCGCGAAGTGGAGTTCGATATTCTCTACGGTGAAGGGGTGAACAAACAAGGAGAGCTGATTGATTTGGGTGTTCAGGCCGGGCTCATCGATAAGAGTGGGGCTTGGTTTTCTTATAATGGCGAACGTCTGGGCCAGGGACGTGAAAACGTACGTCAATACTTCTTGGAGCATGCCGAGACTGCGAATGCCATCGAAAATAAAATTCGCGCCTTTTATGGCATTGGCGGTGAGATGGAAGAAGATGACACCCCAAAAACAAATGTAGGTGGTGAGCCTGCCATGGCTTAATCCATACTGATTTCCACAATGCAAAGGGCCCTCGATTGGGCCCTTTTTTTATGCTTTTTATTCACTCAAGCTAGCACTCGTGAGCAATAGCGCTCGCAATCTGGAATTTCGATAATTGGCGACTCTTTGCCAACGTTCATCCAGCACCCTGGCATTATCGGCAATATAATGGTGACCGAATGGGTAACCGCCATAGGTCAAATCAGGATTGGAGAACCGGTTGATTCGGGGGCAAGGGAACCCTGCAGACTCACAGGCATCATCATAGGCCATCATACTGCGTTGCTCAGCGTAATAACTGACCCAACCATGACCGTAGGTGTAGGGGACGGTGGTGTCATCCATGTACCAGTCGTGTCGCAGCCCGAGGTTGTGGCCGAGCTCGTGGGTAAAGGTAAATTTATAATGGCAACGGCGGTCAACAACCGTGACCCCGTAATCGGCGTGGTCATGCGCAGAGCGACTGCCAATGTATCCCACGCCACATGCGTTAAGGCCATCTTGGACCCACAGACTGACCAAGTCTGCTTCGTGCGCTTCTCGTAATTGGTTAATTGGGGTGCCCGAACTGGTCATTTGATTTTGGACCCAACTCCGATAAGCGTAGATGTCTTCAAAAGCGTCTTCATCTTCTGCTAAGGGGATTTCTTGCGTATGGACCAGTTGGGTTTGTGCTGAGGTCCAAGAATAGGTGAGCGCTTGTTGCAGCAGGTTCATTTGTAAATCGATTTCACCTTCAATGTACGCTGGATTGTTGTTATTCCACCAGGGGGCAGCACCTCGTTTGGCTTCTTCCGTATAAAGCACCATAACGCTGATCACATTGTCTCTGATCAGGCTGGGCGAAGCAGTACCTAAGGACGGGCCGATGTCATGAGAATCTGCATGGCTTTCCGCCGCACAATCAGAGCCCATGTTCGGCGTGTCACTGTCCACCAAGGAATAGGAACCATCTTGATGGGGCTTGAATCTAAAATTGCCAGCCGGCGATGTAATTTGGCCAACAACGACGGGACCATTCACCACCATCCCCACCAAAGTGTCTGGTTCATCTTCAAAGTGTCCCAGCCAAGTGTAAGATTCAGAGTTTGGCTTGGTGATCAGTTGGTCTCGAACCACGGGCGCCAGTCGATTGTTTCGGTTAACATTAATTCGCAGTGATGATTTCAGTGAACTGCTGTTCACGCGAAAGCGTTTGGTTAAGCGGGCACGCGCTTTACGGCTGCGTTTGCTTTTCTTTTTTGAAGCGCTTTGGGTGACCCATTCAAGACTGTTGTCCAATGCGGGAGCCCTGGCGGCCAACGTGTTTTGGCTCAAAAATAGAGTAAGAAAAAAAAGTATAGGTTTCATGTTTTTTCCGGTTTTTTGTTGCGAAAGAAAAAGAGAAGGGCCCCTCGACAGGGCCCTTCAGGGTTGGATGACTTTAGAACTTCACTTCTACGCCAACATTACCTTGGGTGTTTCCGGTATTCAGATTCACGCCACCCTCTAAAACCAAGTTAATATTGCTTTGGCTTTGGGGGATTTTAGCGACGGGAATCTTGAACTTGCCACCCACTTCGGTGCCGTCATTAGATGTTTGCAAGTAGATGGAGGATTCTGGTTTGCCTTTTTTGGCTTTGCGCAGGTATTCCACCTTTACTTTGACATCTTCACCTTCTGCAGTGTCTTCTTTGTTGTAAGATAAATTCACGGATTGTTCGTCGTTACCGGCTTCGCCACTGGCTTCGATTTCAGCTTTGTTATCGCCGGCCTCAATTTTGACTTTGCCTTTGACGTAGCCATTTTCACCGTTGGCTTGCATGGTAATCTCACCACCAGCTTTGTCATTGCCTTTTTCAGTTTTACCGGCCATGACTTCAGCATCAACTTGGACGGGGCTGTCTTCGGTTCCATGTCCAAACTTGGCGCGAACGGCTTTGTCTTGGCCTTTGCCTTTTTCGGCGGTGACTGAAACATCGTGGCCACCATTCTCGCGGTCATCGTTACCAATGGTGACACTGGTTTTGCCTTTTTCGACGTTTAACTTTTCGTCAACAGAGACACCTTGCTTGCCTTCAACATAGGTGTTTCCTTTGCTGGCGCGTGCTCCAATATTGGCCTGGAGCTGCTTCTCCTTGACTTCGGCTTCCAAGATTGGCTTTACAGTTACTTTTTCTTGGGGCGCCTTGCAGTCATTACCAGTCGCTTTGGCACAAGCATTTTCTTTGGATGGGCCATCCAAATCCAAAGAATCGGTATCAATGGGTTTGACTGGCTTCGCCGCCGAAGTCGATTGTGTCTGTTGGGTGGGATTGGTTGGGGTTGGGGTTGGGTTAGATTGTGTGGTTGGGGTGCTCGAGGTTGAAACGGGGGTAGTCATTTGAATAATCCTTTCTAAAAAAATGTTTCAGAGGGATTATCGCCTTCGCGCCGGCTGCAGTTTTTTCATGGCTTGCGCAAACATGAGCTGCGTCACAAATGCGGGTAAAAACCATGCGCCATGTCACAAAAAACAAAAAAAAGAGCCCGAAGGGCCCCTTTTTTGTCGGATCTGTAAGGATTTATCATTAGAAGCTGTAGCTCAGCCCCAATCCGAGACTGTGATTAGAGCCGCCATCAGTAGAACCGAGGATGCCTACCGAAAAGTTGTCTCGCACGTTGTATCCTGCACTAATGTTGGCAGAGGTGCGATCGGTAAGAAAGTTATGTTTGACCCCAGCGCCCACATCCCAATTGTTTTTACGGTAGATATATTTAGCACTGATATCGTTGAAGCCCTTGCTGTCAAAGTTGCTGTTGATGTTTAAGGAATGGTTCGCTTCGAAGTTGTGCGACAGATTGGCAGTGCCTTTCTCGAACTTAAATTTGCGGTCGAAATTGAGGTTGGTACTGGCCGAGGTATTGTCACTCAGCTTGAAGTTGCCTTTGAGGTCGTAGCCTAACACGTCCATTTTTTCACCGTGTTTGGCACCGAGCCCTAACTTGAAGGCATCACTGTTGTATTTCAACTCGGAACGACCAGACGTGACTTCACCTGATGCGTTGAAGTTCGCGCTAACATTAGCTGCAAGGCTATTTCCTTGGCCGAGGGTATGGGTGTAGCCCAGATTACCCGATCCGCCCTTAAACCCAATGTTTGCTAGGTCACTGCCACCGATATTGGCTTTGGCGCCAAAGGCCAAACGTCCGTGTTCGCTGGTTTTGAGTTTGGTGTTCAGGTCCAAGGCGAGATTGGGGTTTTTCATTTCTGCTTCCCAGCTGCCCTTGGCTTTGGCATTCACTTTGTCGCCGAAAAAACTGCTCTTGAATTCGGGCGTGATGCCCAGTTTTTCGAGGGCACCGCTGCCCTCTTTATAGGCGTAAACACCGGCTGCCGCCGCACCGGCTGCACCCAAGCCGTAATACAAACCTGGTTTGTTGGCCTTTAAACCGTCGGCGATTTCTTTACCCACCTTTTCGGCGCGATCGCCTAACTCGCTTTTGAGTTCGTTCAGACTTTTGTTTTGAACGTCTTTCAGTTCGAATGATGTCCCTTGCAAAGCGCCTTCGATTTTCTTTTGTGCGCCGGGGCTTAAAGCGCCGATGGGCATGTCCATGGCCAGGTCTTTGGCCGCCGTTTTGAGGGTTTCAACATCGGCTGGGTCCAATTTGTCACCTGGGCCATAGGGCTGTTTGCCACCACGAGCGGCATCAGCCAGAGCCATGGCCCGGTTTTTGTGCCCCCGGTTCATCACCGACTCTAATGTATTGTTGAATTTATTGATGGCCGCCTCGGCCTTTTTCTGTCCAGCGGGGGACAGCTTCACCTCAGGCTTTTGGGCGTCCAGTTTGAGGTGGCTGGGCTTGTTTTCGATGCCGTCGGCATTGAGCAGGCCAGCCGCGGTATTTGTTTCGGGGCTGGTGGTGGTATTTTCCGTTGTATTTTCGGTGCTTGGGGGATTGGCCGAATTAATACTGGCGCGATTGGTAACATTATTGATTGTCATAGGGGAACCTCTCTCTTAACCACACCAAGTATCGGTTTTTGTCCAAACGGGTTGCGTCTTTGGCCCGGCTTCCTAATATAGCAAGCTCTGGGCCCCAAACCCAAGCAGCTCCGGAGAAAAAAAGATGGCCAAAACGAGAATAATATCCTGGAATATCAACGGCTTAAGAGCATGTGTCCGTAAGGGCTTTATGGATTGGCTAGAAAACAAGCCTGCAGAGATCGTTTGCCTGCAGGAGGTTCGGGCAAGAGAAGAGCAGCTAGAGGAAAAGGTTAAAAACCCCAAACGTTGGAACACCCATTTTGTAGCGGCGGAGCGGCCCGGATACAGCGGGGTCGGCCTGTACAGCCGCAAAAAGTGGGACATCATTGAAACGGCCACCGGGAAGAAAGAATTCGATTGTGAGGGCCGGCTTCAGTTCATGCATTTTGGTGAGCTGTTGATCGTGAACGGTTACTTTCCCAATGGCAGTGGCAAAAATAGGGATAACAGCCGCATTCCATACAAGTTAGATTTTTATAAGAAGGTGTTCCGCATGTTGAATAAAGATTTCAAAGCGGGAAAACCCATTTTGGTGTTGGGTGATTTCAATACCGCTCATGAAGAAATCGATTTAGCACGTCCCAAAGGCAATCACGGCACCAGCGGTTTCTGCCCCGAAGAACGCGCGGAGGTGACCCGTTGGTTGAAGGCGGGTTGGGTGGACACTTTTCGCCATTTTCATCCCGATGAAACGGGCCATTATACGTGGTGGAGCAATCGTCCGGGAGTGCGTGAACGCAATGTGGGGTGGCGCATCGACTATGTCATGGCGTCCCCGGGGGCGATGCCCTATGTGAAAGATGCTACCATTCTGCCCGACGTGATGGGCTCTGATCATTGCCCCATCGGTGTGACCGTCGACAACAAAATATTCTCGGCGTAATTTAGTCCACCAAGGAATCGGTGATGCGTATCAAGGCATCAGTAATGCCCGGCTCGGTCACCGAGTGTCCGCTGTCGGGACATATGATGAGTTTCGCTTCAGGCCAAGCCCGATGTAAATCCCAGGCTGAGCGTGGTGGACAAACCACATCGTAACGGCCTTGTACGATAAAGCCCGGGATGTTTCTAAAAACATCCACTTGGTCCAGCAGCCAGCCGTCGTAATCTAAAAAGCCTTTGTTCATAAAGTAATGATTTTCGATGCGAGAAAAGGCGCGGGCAAAGTGGGGGTCAGCGGTTTTCTCCACCAAGTCTTGATCCACCAAAAGTTTGGAACTGCTGCCTTCCCAAATGCTCCAGGCTTTAGCGGCTTCGAGTTCGGTGGCCTCATCCCCACAGGTGAGTCGTTTGTGGTAGGCGGCCATTAGGTCGTCATGTTCCTCGACGGGGATAGGTGCCAAATATTTTTCCCAGGCATCGGGATACATCTCACTGCAACCAAACTGGTAGAACCATTTAATTTCGCGCTCACGCAATAAAAAGATGCCCCGCAAAATCAAACTGGAAATGGATTCGGGATGTTTAGAGGCGTAAGCCAAGGCGAGGGTGCTGCCCCACGAACCGCCGAACACATGCCATTTTTGAATGCCCAAGTGCTCACGAATTTTTTCAATATCGCTGACCAAATCCCAGGTGGTGTTATTTTCAAGGCAAGCGTGGGGGGTGCTTTCACCAGCGCCACGTTGGTCGAAAAGAATAATGTGCCATTTTTCTGGATGAAAGAACCGACTGTATTCAGGATCGATACCGCCCCCAGGTCCGCCGTGCAGAAAAATAACGGGCTCCCCATTGGGGTTGCCGACTTGTTGAACGGACAACTCATGAAGGTCATCCACTTTAAAACGAAAGGTGTTGAATGGTTCAACGGACGGGTACAGGGTTCGCAGGTTGTCTGATAAAATTCTGGAATGGGCGGTCATGATTTATCTCCAACGAGGGTGGTTCGAGGCTGTTTGTTGCGCCACCACTCCCAAACGAGTCCATCGTTGGAGGCACTGCCGTCTGTGGGTGGGATTGCATCAACGCCTTCGCCGGTTAATGTGGCGTCGCATGATGGTTGCTTTTGCGTGCCCACATAAGCTCGGGGTGACTCATTTTCAAAGATATAGATACGTTCTCTTTCATCAAGGTAAAAAGCTTTGTGTACCCCGGGACGGTCTTCTGAGGGCCATGCGTAGGCGACGAAGCGACGTTCTGATTTTTCGTAATCGATATCTTGGGTTCTTTGACTGACGAACTTGTTTTGTTGGGTGGGCAGGCAGACTTTAAAAAGATAGCCTTCGGCTTCGATGACAAGCCCCTCATTGGAAGGCTGGGCGTTTTTGTATTTATTGTGTAGCAAAGGGGCGCTGATGGTTTGACCATTCGGCAGCGGAGAGATGCCGACGAGTTCTGGAAGTAACCCTGCGGAGCCAATACCATCATTATCAGGGTCAATAAAACCTTGCTCACGCATGATGTCTTGCGCGAAAATAATATGGCGCAAAGTGGATCGGGCTGAACGGGATGCATTTTTATTGTGCTGCTCGATCATGCCGAAAATAGCTTCGGTACGGACAAACTGAATAAAACTAAAAACGTGACTGACAAATGCACAGGTAAATAAAATCGCCCACATCTTTTTTTCGACGGAGAACAAGCGTGGCAGGGCGAATGATGTGATGAGCAAGAAAACAAAGGTAAAGACAGATGCCTTCGGATAAACCACGGCCAACGCGGTGAAGATTAAAGCCAGTACCGCGCAAATTCGATTCACGGTTGTCCAAGATGGGGCGGAGCTCATGATTTGGGGAGTTGGTATTTCGGTTTTTCGGGATGGGCGCGAAACAGGGAAAGAACGTGGCCGCGCAGTGCGATAATTTCGGCACCAGCTTCAGCGGCAATGGTCTCACTGATGGAGTGGCGATCATCGGCCACGGATTCATTGAATTTGATTTTTATCAATTCGTGAGCGGTGAGGTTGGCATCAATTTCTTTGGTGAGGGATTCGGTCAGGCCTTTATGGCCCACCATTACCACCGGTTTGAGATGGTGTGCTTTGCCGCTCAAAAAAGACTTTTGTTTGTTGGTTAGTGTCACGGAGATACCTCGGGTCATTGCTGTCTCTAGCTCGCAATTGCGGCTTTTCGTTCGCAAATTGGAGTCTCAGCCCACAAAGGTCAAGGGCCCTTGAGGCCGGCTCGGTGGAAGTGAAATGCATGTATGCCATTAAAAATAAAAGAAAAATTAACTGGCTGGGGATTGTCTTCGAACTTTGGTACGGTTGGCACGTGACTTGCTCATCTGATGCGAATCCAAAAAAAGGAGCGTCCTGTGAATCATTTTAGAAGTATTTTACCCCTTTGCCTCGTCTTAACGGCTGGGTGCGATTTGTTGAACGGCAAGTCAGACCCCAATAACGGCACCACCGATATTGACATTCAGCCCCCCAACTCTGCCAGTTCGGCCCTGGTCTACTACGAAACTTGCGATGATTTGCTCACCGATATGCGAGCGTCCATCGAAGCCGAAATGACTGCGCGTCTGCTTAATGCCGACAACTATTACTATAATGACGTGGGATTAGAAGAAGGCAGCGGTGGCATGGACGGTGGAGACGACGCACCAGCGGCGGAAGCCGATGCTGGCGGGACCGGCTCTGCCGGGGAACCTCGAACAGAAGGAGAAGACTTTTCTGGCACCAACAACCAAGAAGAGGGTGTGGACGAAGCCGACTTTGTTAAGACAGATGGCTATCACATCTACGTCCTTAACGGGAACCGTTTAGAAATTTTGGGTGTTCCAGAATTCGGTGAATTGAACCACGCCTCCACCACTGAAATTGAAGGACAACCCATCCAAATGCTATTGGGCGACGATCGCATCGTGGTCTTTTCTAGGGTGAATGTATATGGCGAGGATGTTGACGATGAACTGCGAGATTTGGTGGTAGACGAAGCCATCGAAACGAATGAAGGGTATTACTATTATCGTTATTACCAACTCACCAAAGCCACTGTTATCGATATCTCTGATCGCACCGCGCCTTCTGTTGCTCAAGAGCTGTTCATGGAGAGTTCTTATAAAACGGCCCGCCGTGTGGACCAAAGTATTTGGATGGTAGGCTATGCATGGCGTAACTTTAATTACGATATCCGTTACTGGCCCGTCTTACCCCAAGAGTATTGGGAACTGGATTATGATGACCCACGACGAGATGAACTCTTCGATGCCGCAGTTCAAGACACCATTGCATCGAATATCGAAATTATTAACGGTATCGAATTGGACGAATTGCTGCCACGTATTTACGAGCAAAACGGCGATTCGTACACCACGCACATGTTCTCCGATGAGGCCTGCCAAAACTTTGCTGCCAGCGCCAATATGGCCACCCGTGGTGTGACATCGATTTTATCCCTAGATTTACTTGATGAAGATTTCGGTTTTGATGCTGATCACGTGATGGCCAACTGGCCAGTGGTGTATGCGTCACAGGATACCATGCTCATCGCTGAGCCAGAGTACGATTGGTGGTGGTATTGGTCTCAAGATACTTTTGAAGAACAAACAAACATTCACCGGTTCGATATCTCCACCCCAGGGCAGACGGAATACACCGGTTCGGGGGCAGTGCCAGGCTATGTCTATGGTCAGTTCGCGCTGTCGGAATACAACGGTGATGTACGTGTCGCCACTACCACCAATTCATGGTTGCGTTGGTGGCAAGAAAACCCACCAGAAATGGAAAATCACGTTTATGTACTTGGCGGAAAAGATGCTTTGTACGAAAAAGGACACGTTTCTGGCATGGGCATCGGTGAACGCATTTGGTCTTCACGTTTCGTAGGCGATAAGGCTTATGTGGTTACCTTTCGCCAAATCGATCCGCTTTACACGGTTGATTTGTCCGACCCCTTCAACCCAGAAATTATCGGTGAACTCAAAATCGAAGGTGTTTCCACTTACATTCATCCCATGGATGACAAGAACTTGTTGACCATTGGTTTTGGTGGCGATGAAAACGGGTTGGATTGGCGCACCCAAGTCAATATTTTTGATGTCTCTGACATGTCTAACCCTTCTTTGGCGTCATCCCTTTCTTTGGCGCCCGAAGTGGAAAACGAAAATGAGTGGAATTGGGCTTGGAGTGAAGCCACCTATGAACACAAAGCGTTTCAATACTGGGGACCCATGAGCATGTTGGCGGTTCCTTTGAGTACCTACCGATATGTCTGGGAAGAAGCCGCTGAGAATGGAGGCGCTGATGGCTCTTCTGATGGTGGATCTGACGGCGAATCTGAGGGTGAAACGGAAGAGCCGGTGGGTGATGATGGCGCGGAGCCCGAAGAAGGTGAAGACGCTGCCGGTTCTGAAGAAGGGGAAACCACATCTTCTGACGAATCTGATACGGCGGAGGATTCCTGGAGCAGCTACTATTACGAGTATGTGAGCCAGCTTGCCCTCATCAATGCTGAATCGGGTCAAGAACTCACCAAATATGGCAGCATTGACCATTCCGATTTCTTCAATAATGACAACCAAAGTTGGTGGCGCTACCGGGATGTGAGACGATCCATTTTCATGGGGGACTACATCTATGCCATTAGCGACCGGGGGGTTACAGCCCATAAATTGGAGGATTTGACCCTCTCCGCGGAGATTCAGCTGGCTGGTAGTACGCATTAAATCTCCGTTTGGGGACCCAAAAACCCAAATTACTAAAATTTTCAAAGGGGTATCTTGATGATGCCCCTTTTTATTGGCATGTTCATTACAGTTGATATAGGTTTGAACTGTCGTTTTTATGAGTCAGTGAGGAGTACGTAAATGCCTTATGTCGTTACCGAAAATTGTCAGGGGTGTCGTTTCAGCGATTGCGTAGCGGTTTGTCCGGTTGATTGCTTTCACCAGGATGATGACATGCTCTACATCAATCCGGACGAATGCATCGATTGTGGGGCTTGTGAGCCAGAATGCCCCGTGAGTGCCATTTATGAAGACACCGAAGTGCCAGATGAAATGGAAAAATGGATTCAAATTAATGAAGACAAGTGTGCAGAATTGCCACTGCTCACACAGAAAATCGATCCATTGCCCACCGCCGAGGATCGCAAGACCGAACTAGGCTTCTAAACTTCCGCGGTGAAAAATTCGCAAGCACGCTCCGAGGTCTTTAAAAAGAGATTGCGGAGCGTCTTTGGTTTTTAGGGTTTGCGTTGGTCAAAACAATCCTCAGTTTTTGTTGTTTGAGCCTTCTCTTTGCCTGCGGGCAAGAGGAAGAGGTTCCACCATTACAACTTGCGGCGGACTATTTTGGATTGGCCGACGGCGACAGAAAGTGCTTTTCTCGCAGCGATGGTGCCGATGAGGCATGGACGGTCACCAAATACACCGAGACTGACACCGTCTGGCAGTACCAGGTTCAGGCCGAAAACAATGGCTTCGTGGTTCAAGACAGGACATTAAGCTTAGACGTTACCGAGGAGGGCCTGTTTTTGTCCTCTTGGATGGATTGCAAAAATGCATGCATGACGCCGAATTCGCCTCTGAAAATGTTGAGCAATCCGGTTTATGACCGGGACCGATTTGAGGTGGAGGCCACCATCGAGCAACTGTCTGGTGTCTTGACAGAAGAAGTGACCGAAACCCACGTGTTTTTTGCCAGCGAGGAAAAACCGATTAATACTTTAGAAGGTCTCAAAGACGGCCACGATATTCAGTGGACTCGGACACAGGGAGATGACGTGTGGAGTCACACATTGGTTTTTGTTGGGGATGAAGGTTTCATCGGATGGACCGATTCCAATGGCATTAAGTTAGCCCAAGTGGAATGTTCAGAGTGACGAAGGGGATGGATATGAAAAAAAATGTGCGACAGATCGGGATGATGACTTTATTGATGACTTCGTTGGGATGCGCGGGTGGCATGGTCATGCCCAATCAGGACAACCTCGAGGTGAAACTCCGTCGCTTTGAAGTGATTCAAGCCTCTTTTGATAACCTTGAAACCGAAGTGGTGGTAGAGGTTCTCAATACCTCCACGGCTGCATTTCAGGCTGCCAACGGTGTCATCGAGGTGGTCGCAGAGGGACGCGCTGTGGTGGATGATGAGGGTACCCATTTAGATGAAGCGGATTTGGATGCACAGTTTTCCGGTTCCAAATTTCAGGGCGATTTGGCCAGCGCCACAGCGATTCCCCCCCAAGAAAAAACGTTGTTACGGTTTCCGGTCACATTGAAGTTGCCCGATGACCCGAAGGCGTTGGAGCACGTCATCGGTTGGGAGCGTGTTTTATTATCGGTAAAAGGTGACGTGAAAATCAGTGGTAAGACATTTACTTTCGGTGGAGAGCGAGAATTGGGTTTGCCTGTTTTTCCAGAGATCACGCTGCTGAACCCCCAGGTCGCAACAGTGGACGGGGGCAAGTCTGGTGTGGCATTCTTTCAAGTTCTGGTGAAGAACCAGAATAATTTTGAGATGACGGTTGATAACTTTGACTGGGGCTTAACGCTGGTCGGTAAAGAGTTGCGCGCGTTGGGGCAGGGCGGCCCAGAGCAGGTGCCACCGAATTCAGATTTACAACTCGATGATGAAGTACCCTTGACCAGAGAAAACCTGGGTCCGAATGTCCGCTCTATTTTGAAACGACATCATTTGGAATATTCGGTGAAGGGTTTTTGGAACATCAAGGGTGTGCAACGAGAATTTAATTTCGACGGAGCGATTGAGTTTGCTCGGTAGGCAAACCACCAGTACGCGATTTATTCCTTATGCGCTCATCTTGGGGGCGGTCGGCGTTTTTTTGTTGGCCGAACCAGCATTAGCGGATGACGGTTGGGCAAGCCATGACGCCCCCGAGCAAGCACAGTCAGAAACGCCCGTGAGGTTGTTGGTCAAATCGCGGAAGCCGAGAGCCACGGCCTCTATGCGTCTGCGTTTTCGCAGGCCGGGAGAGCAACGCTACGAGAAAGTGCACGCTCAAAGAAAAGACAAGGTCCTCTGGGAGATTTTATTGCCCGCCGGTGCGGTCAAGCCTCCCTTTTTAGAATACTTTATTGTGCTCGAGGACAAAAAAGGAAAATCCCATCTTATTTTTGCCTCTCCCCAGAGCCCTCACCGTTTACGAGTGACGCAAGCTTCCCGTTCTCCCTTGCCAAGTACGAAGACGCCAACCCCCAGCAACGTTAAGCCCGCAGTGCCTGCCAATGCGTTTCCCGAGGCATCAGCGCCTGATACACCGCAAAAGTTGTCACCCACATCACCGTCGAAGGCTCAGGCCATTTATCATCGGGGCGGTGGTCAGCGAAAGGTCATGTCTCAAACGGGGGCCATCGTTGAGGGGCGAACGGGTTTGTCGCAACAACTTAGAGCAGAAAGTTCACTTTTTGCCTCAGAACAAGTTTCCTTTTTAGCCTCCCGTTATGAACAAGACGTATACAAAGCGCCTTCAATGGTTTCCGTCGTGGGTCGAGACCGAATTGAGGGGATGGGGGCGCGGTCCCTCATTGATATTCTTAAGAGCATCCAAGGTTTAGAAACGTCTTTACATATCACCGGCTTCGATCTCGTTAGCGTACGCGGCTTACAAAATGATGCACGTATTTTGCTCTTGGTCGACGGACAGCCTTTGGCCAATCCGTACGATGGACGTAACTATTGGAACATTCCGGCCAGTCACATCGAGCGGGTTGAGGTGATTCGCGGGCCCGGGTCTGCATTGCACGGTGCAGGGGCCTTTTCTGCGGTGGTGCAGGTGACCACCCGAAAGACCAAGGGCCTCGAAGTACAACTGCAAGGGGGTTCATTTGAAACGGTAAATGCCAATATATCAACTGGATTTGCAAACGAAAGTCAGCAAGGCGCGGTGAATACCCACTTTCAATACAGCACGGGGCCAAAGCTGCCCATTGAAAAAGATGCATTGAGTGAGGCCAATGTTGAAAGGCCCATCGATGACATGATGACCCATGCAACGGGGTACCACGGGGGCTTGACGGCATCTTACCAGGCGAAGCTGGGCGAAGCAGAGCAAACTCGGATCAGTGGTAACTTGCAGATTTTTGGCGAAAGTCGCGGTCCATACATCGGATACTTCGACACAGTAGGCCCAGGATCTCAGTTGAATTGGATGCTGTGGTCCGCCCGGCTGGGTCTTGAGCAAAAACTGGCTGAGAATACTTTTTTTAACTGGCGGGTTTATGGGGGGCAACACAGTGTGAACCGTTTGTTACAGTTGGCGCCTCCAGGATTTTCAACCCCTGATCGCGACGGGGATGGCGACGACGAATTGTTCGACGAAGGTGTCCTTGCTCAGTTGTCGTATCAAACCTTCAATTGGGGTACAGAAGGTCACTTTACTTTGAAGCCCAACGAACAACATACCATAGTGGCCGGTGCGGAATGGGATTTGGCAGCATTACCTGAAGACAATTTTCAATTGTTGTTTAACCGTGACTTACAAGGCGCGGTGCAACCCTTGGGTGCGGTGGATGGGTTGGAAATGCCTCAAAATAACATCTGTGACGTTTATGGCGCTGAGGGGCCTGCGGGGTTGGGGGCTTGTCGAATGACTTTGGCCGCTTTTGTTCAAGAGGAATGGCGACCCACGAATGATTTTTCCGGCACATTGGGTTTTCGATTTACCTCTTTTTCAGATCTGGATTTTGAAGAAGGTTCCGATCTGCAATCTGCATTGGGGATTACCCCTCGGATGGCTTTGGTGTGGGAACCGTTGCCCAACTGGATCATCAAAACCATGGCGGCGTCGTCGTTCAGAGCGCCCACCTTCGAGGAGAAATACGATCAAACACCTTTGGCGTTTTCAGATCAGAGCGCGGGTGTTTTTGTGGGCAATCAAACGCTCAGCCCGGAGGAAGTCACCACTTTAGAGCTGGGGACTGGTTATTCCATGGACATTCGAAATACACGTTACGCTTTTTTCGCCAATGCATTCGCATCCAATGTTGATCAGGTTATTGAGCACATTGATGTAACCGGGGGCCTCACAGAACTCACGAATCAAAAAGGGTATGACATTGTTGGACTTGAGGGTGAGGCGCGTTTGACTTTTCCTGCCGGCCACGTGCTCTTTCTCAATGGTTCCTGGCATCGTGCTTTTTGGGGGCATCAAGAGGTAGACGACCAACTGAGCTGTCGGCTTTACCCCTGGGAGGATACGCTGGTTGAGGACTGCACACTCATCACGGATGTACCGCAACTTCGCGCCAACTGGGGGGCGTATTTCAACTTAGAGGCATGGGGCGCAGTGGCGTTTTCGGGACACAGCGGGTCACCCAGAAAAAATAACTGGCGGTCTCAGTTGGAGCAATTGCGAAACTACGAAATTGCTTCCTACACCCTGGTGAACTGGGCCTATCACAGCCCCGAAATCTTTGAGGGGGTAAATATTCGACTGTTAGCTCGGAACCTGCTCCAAGAGGAAATTCGGGATCCAGTACCGAGGCCAGATACCGATCGCATGCCAGGGTTGTTGCCGCGACCGGGACTAGAGGCTTATGCGTACTTAATTTGGCGTAATTGAGCCGTGTTTAGGCTTCGCCGGTTTCGTGCGGTTCTAAGACATCATTAACAGAAGGGAATTTGCGGATTTCTTTGCTGGCGATGCGCCAAGCCTGTTGAACCACCCAGGAAAGGCTTCGATCTTGACGATTGGCTTCATTTTGGATTTCTTTGAGCATGTCTTCTGGAAAATAAAGCGACTGTTTGCGCTTGTCTGGACCTGGCATCTTGGATTCCTCTTTTCTGTTCGCTACAGTGATCTCGTACCAATGTGGCCGAATGTAGGATAGACTAAGTTAGAGTAGCACATAAAGTCAAAGCTTCCCCCTCAAGAAAGGCGTCAAAACATGAGGCATGGCGAAACTGAAAAACACAGACACCAAAAGGGTGCCACCCGCTCACCGTTGTTGTGGACGGTGATATTTTTCGCCTTAATTTCAGTGAGATGTGACTGCGATGAAGACTTGAGTCAGCTGGTGGCTGAAATTGTTATTTCACCCGCGTCGGTGGATCTTGGACCACAGATTGTGGCTCGAGATAATGTCATTGAAAAAGCCTTTTTTGTTGGAAACCTGGGGTCGGCACCCTTGTTGATTGAGTCCTGGGAGCTGGTACCGGCCGACACACCCTTTCAGCTGATTGAACCACCCGACCGGGTGGGGGCCAGTGACTCAGAGCCGGTGACTGTCCAATTCACGCCACCGGACCGATCCGATTATGGGGTGGTTCTCAAAATCACCAGTAACGACCCCGAGCGGCGAGTGGTGGAAGTCCCTCTGGTTGGGTCTGGGGGGCCGCCCATGATTGAAGCCGACCCAGCATCACTCGAATTTGGTTTGGTGAATGAAGGCCCCGGGATGGAGCGCACCATCAAGATCACGAACACCGGTTATGATGTTTTAAATATTGAGGCCATTTATTTGGCCGGCTTTGGTGCTTTGGGGGCTGACGCAGGCAGCATTGATAACACCAGCAACCCATTCTCCATCGTTTCAGAAGACCTGTCGCAAACGCAGTTACCTGCGCAGGAATCCAAAGTGGTTAGCGTTCGTCTGGACCCCACCTATGAGGCAGTGTTGGCTGCAGGCGGGCTGGGCTCGGCATTGACTGAGACTTTGGTGGTCGACAGCGATGCGGATAATTCCCCAAGACTGGAGGTCCCCATCGTGGGGCAGGTGAATTTGGCGCCTCAAGCGGTGGCCGTGGAAATGCTCTCGCGGAACGCATGGGTCAAAATTGATTTGGGCCGCGAAGTCGAAGTGGATGGTTCGGACACATGGGAGCCAGAAGGTGACCCGTTTACCTTTGCTTGGAGCTTGAGTCGCAAGCCCGAAGAGTCCGAGGTGGATCTGCCGGAGGCAAGCTTGGCACAATCGCAGACCTCGTTAATCCCCGATTTGGGTGGGAACTATGTGGTCACGCTTCGGGCCACAGACGCCAGTGGGGCATGGACAGAGGCCGACATGGAAATTTACACCCACGATCTGGTGATTGTGTTGACGTGGTACACCGATCCCAATGCCCCATGTCAAAGTTATTCAGAGCAGGAATGCGCCGCCATGTCTTCACAAGACCGACGGACCACTTGCTGTGGCCAAAGTGACTTGGATTTGCACTTGGTGAGGCCTTCGGGAACCTTAGGGGATTACGGACAGTGCCCATCGGGCTGTATTCGACAAGAAACCAACGAGGATGGCAATCCGGTTTTGGTCGATCTATGTGCGGAAACCACCGATGCAAATGCAGACAGTTGCCGGCAAGAAGGTTCGGATTGTTCTTACGCCAACCGTTACCCTGAATGGGGCGTCGCAGGACGTGTGGACGACCCCCGGCTCGACGTGGATGACATCAGGGGAGAGGGGCCCGAAGTGGTTACCCTTAACAACCCTCAACCAGGAACCTATCAAGTCATCACCCATTATTGCACAGACCGAATTGGGGAACCCACTTGGGCCCAAATCAAGGTCTATGTGAAGGGTGACCTGCAATACGAGGCCGGTCCCATCCTGCTCGATAGCCAGGGCGCGGCGTGGGCGTCGGCCTATTTGGTGCGTGTGGGAACGCCGGAAGAGGGGACTTGGGCCTTTACAGAAGCACCAAATACCTACCTGTCCAATGTACCCAGCGACCTCTGTAACCAATAACTGTTACAGAGGCCCTATGAGGGGCACACTTTAAAGATCTTCGACTCCAGGGAACGAAGAAATTTTCATACGACTTAATTTCCAA
>MDTD01158093.1_pt1 | contig 70265 bp, 71 predicted proteins | sample 811221 | NCBI WGS metagenome assembly MDTD01 (sample SAMN05326646, study PRJNA326480) | marine metagenome | isolation source: seawater | place: Pacific Ocean: South West | collected 2011 | reverse complement strand
CGACGAGATGCGGTACATGCTGGCGAAGCAGATGGCCGCGCCGAACTCGCCGCAATGGTTCAACACCGGCCTGCACTGGGCCTATGGCATTGCCGGCCCGGCGCAGGGCCACCATTACGTCGACTTCCGCACCGGCAAGCTGAAGCGCTCCGTCAACGCCTACGAGCATCCGCAGCCGCATGCCTGCTTCATCCAGTCGGTCGGCGACGACCTGGTGAACGAGGGCGGCATCATGGACCTCTGGGTCCGCGAGGCGCGCCTGTTCAAGTACGGCTCCGGCACCGGCACCAACTTCTCCCGCATCCGCGGTGTCGGCGAGCCGCTGTCGGGCGGCGGCCAGTCCTCGGGGCTGATGAGCTTCCTGAAGGTCGGCGACCGCGCCGCGGGCGCAATCAAGTCGGGCGGCACCACCCGCCGCGCGGCGAAGATGGTGACCGTCGACATCGACCATCCGGACATCGAGGAATATATCGACTGGAAGGTGGTGGAAGAGCAGAAGGTCGCCGCCCTGGTGGCCGGCAGCCGGATGTGCGAACAGCACCTGAACGCCGTGCTGACCGCCTGCCATGATCCGGCGGACGGCATCGCCGGCGACGACCGTTTCGAGCCGAAGGCCAACCCGGCCCTGCGCAAGGCGATCCGCGCCGCCCGCCTGGTGGCGGTGCCGGAGAACTATATCCGCCGCACCATCCAGTTCGCCCGCCAGGGCTATGACGCGCTGCGCTTCCCGACCTACGACACCGACTGGGATGGGCAGGCCTATTTCACGGTCTCCGGCCAGAACGCCAACAATTCGATCCGGGTGACCAACGCCTTCCTGCGCGCGGTGGAGGAGGATGGCGACTGGGACCTGCTGCGCCGCACCGACGGCCGGGTGGCGAAGACCGTGCGCGCCCGCGCCCTGTGGGACCGCATCGGCGAGGCGGTCTGGGCCTCGGCGGATCCGGGCCTGCAGTACGACACCACCATCAACGAATGGCATACCTGCCCGGCAGGCGGGCGCATCAACGCCTCCAACCCCTGTTCGGAATACATGTTCCTGGACGACACGGCCTGCAACCTGGCGTCCCTGAACCTGATGACCTTCCGCAACCCCGACGGCAGCTTCGACGTTCCGGGCTTCCGCCACGCGGTGCGGCTGTGGACCGTCACCCTCGAGATCTCCGTGCTGATGGCGCAGTTCCCGTCGGAGGAGATTGCGAAACTGTCCTACCACTACCGCACCCTGGGCCTGGGCTATGCCAATATCGGCGCCCTGCTGATGGCGCAGGGCCTGTCCTATGACAGCGATGGCGCCCGGGCCATGTGCGCCGCGGTCTCCGCCCTGATGACCGGCGAGGCCTATGCCACCTCCGCCGAGATGGCGGAGGAGCTGGGCCCGTTCCCGGGCTACGCCGACAACCGCGAGACCATGCTGCGGGTGATGCGCAACCATCAGCGCGCCGCACAGGGCATTTCCCGCGACGGCGGCAACTACGAGGGGCTGAGCGTGCCGCCGGTGCCGCTGAACGCGGCGCAGTGCCCGGACGCGGAGCTCGCCGCAGCGGCGGCGGAGGTCTGGGACCGGGTGGTCGAGCTGGGCGCCGTCCACGGCTTCCGCAATGCACAGTCCACCGTGATCGCGCCGACCGGCACGATCGGCCTGGTGATGGACTGCGACACCACCGGAATCGAGCCGGACTTCGCCCTGGTGAAGTTCAAGAAGCTGGCCGGCGGCGGCTATTTCAAGATCATCAACCGCACGGTGCCGCTGGCGCTGCGGCGGCTCGGCTATACGCCCGACCAGATCGACGCGATCACCGCCTATGCCGTCGGCCATGGCACCCTGAAAGGGGCCGCCGGCATCGACCACAACGACCTGCGTGCGCGCGGTTTCGACGATGCCGCCCTGGAGCGCCTGGAAGATGCGCTGGCGAACGCCTACGACATCCGCTTCGCCTTCAACAAATGGACCCTGGGGGAGGCGTTCTGCACCGACGTGCTGGGCCTGCCCGCCGAAATGCTCGACGCGGCCGGCTTCGACATGCTGGAGACCCTGGGCTTCGGCGCCGCCGAGGTGGCTGCCGCCAACACCCATTGCTGCGGCGCCATGACCCTGGAAGGTGCGCCGCATCTGAAGGCGGAGCATCTGGCGGTGTTCGACTGCGCCAATCCCTGCGGCAAGGACGGCACCCGCTACCTGTCGGCGGAAAGCCATATCCGGATGATGGCGGCGGCGCAGCCGTTCATCTCCGGCGCGATCTCCAAGACCATCAACATGCCGAACCAGGCGACCGTCGAGGATTGCCGCGACGCCTATTTCCTGTCGTGGAAGCTGGGCCTGAAGGCGAACGCACTGTATCGCGACGGCTCCAAGCTGTCGCAGCCGCTGGCGGCGATGCAGCTGGGCGGCGATGGCGAGGACGACGCGGCCGAACAGACCGAGGACCTGGTCGAGGCGGTGGCTGCCGCCACCCCGGCGGCCAAGGCGCAGATCATCGCCGAGCGGATCGTGGAGCGGCATGTCTCGGGCCGCATGCGCCTGCCCGGCCGGCGCAAGGGCTATACCCAGAAGGCGATCGTCGGCGGCCACAAGGTCTATCTGCGCACCGGCGAGTATGACGATGGCCGGCTGGGCGAGATCTTCATCGACATGCACAAGGAAGGCGCCGCGTTCCGCAGCCTGATGAACAATTTCGCCATCGCCGTCTCGATCGGCCTGCAGTACGGCGTGCCGCTGGAGGAGTTCGTGGAGGCCTTCACCTTCACCCGCTTCGACCCGGCTGGCCCGGTGGAGGGCAATGACGCCATCAAGATGGCGACCTCCATCGTCGACTATGTCTTCCGCGAGCTGGCGGTCAGCTATCTGGGCCGCAACGACCTGGCCCATGTGCAGCCGGAGGACCTGAACCCCGACAGCCTGGGCGAAGGCGATGGCGAGGGCAGCCTGCCCTCCCTGCCCCAGCACCTGGAGACGGCGCTGGGTGCGGTCGCGTCCACCGGCTATGTGCGCTCCAACCTCTACGTGCTGGCCGGCCGCCTGAGCGGTGCGGCGGCCGGCGGCCAGGGCGGCGCTGCAGCGGCAGCGGTGGCGCAGGCGGCCACCTCGGAAGTCGCGGTCTCCGCCAGCATCGCCGCCAGTGCCGGGGTGGCCGAACTGCGCGCCGAGGCCGGCGCCGTGCTCTCCGCCGACGATGGCAAGATGGCGCAGATCCGCCAGGCCCGCCTGCGCGGCTATGAGGGCGATGCCTGTCCCGAATGCGGCAACTTCACCCTGGTGCGCAACGGCTCCTGCCTGAAATGCGACACCTGCGGCGGGACGACGGGCTGCAGCTGAGGCGGCAAGGCCGGGGCCGGCGGCGATGGACCGGGTGCCGATCCGGAGCGGACAGTTCGGACGGCGGCTCGCCGCATGGCGGGCCGCCGACCCGATCCCCGGTGTCGACCCCGGTTTCGCCAGGCTGGATCCGTTCGGCACCGAGATCCACTGGCACCAGTACGGCTGCCGCGGCGCCGCCTATGGCTGGGAACTCGACCACTGCGCCTTCGCCGAGAATGGCGCGGCCCGCCTGCGGGCGCTGCACTGGTGCAACTCAGTCGCGGCGCATCGCCCGGCACCAGCTGCGGCGCCGGCCTAGCGGATCGCCGCCGAACCGGCGGATCGCCAGCACCGCCAGCGCGGTGACCGGCAGCATCCAGTCCTGCGGAATCTCCAGCAGCACCGCCGCACTGCCGCCGATCGCCGCCCATGACAGGGGGATCGCCAGCAGCCACCAGGGCACCGGCCGGTCGGCGCAAAGCAGCACACCGAGGCTGAAGATCGTCAGCGGACAGGGCGTCACGCCGAACATCGGCAGGCTCTCCGCACGATGCCCGGCGGGCAGACCCAGCACCGGATAGAGGATGGCGGAATAGGACATCAGCGCGCCTGCCCGCAGGCCGACCGGCCGGCGGAAGGCCGTTCCGACGCGCGGCGTGGCGGCCAGGAGGAACAGCAGGGACTGCAGGACGAAGACTGCGGCAAAGCCCCAGGCGGCAGGGTTGATGCGGCTGAAATGCAGGCCGTGATAGGCGAGCCCCGTCCAGCCCCACATCGCGGCCAGCCCCAGAAGGACGAGCCGCCCGCCTGCTGCCGGCCGAGTCAGCAGCAGGACAAGGATGCCGCCGGCGATGCCATAGGCGACAGGAATGGTCGGCCAGCCCCAGGCGTTGTAGGCGGCAAAGACGTCGAAAAAGGCCTGGCGGTCGAACGGCAGCATGGTCGCAGGCTCCGGCAAGTCCTGCATGTTGCCTCCGGCCCTGCCGCGGTGCGCTGACCTGCACCAAGGCGTGATGGGCCGCCCGGGTCGGGCGAGCCATCGGCATCCTTATACCCGCGGCGCGGAGAATTCGGACGGCGACGGCGACCGGTCAGCGAACGGCCGCACAAAAGCCGGTAGTCCGGGGTCGCGCGTCCCTCGCCAGGGATGGAGCAGCCGCCGGCCTGGTCAGGTGGGGTGCCGGTCAGGCGACGAGATGGCCGGCCCAGTGGCTTTCCGCAATGATGGCTATCGGATGGCCATTCTCGCGCATCTCGACAGCCCTTTCGATCTTCCGCCCATAGGTCGAGTGGATCCAGCTTTCCGTGGCGTAGGCGCCGATAACGAGAAATTGCGTCTGCCTGGTCAGGCTGCCGACCGCGCCCCCGTGCTGCATTACAGCCTTCTCGCAGTCGTTGCGGCTTCCGAATGCGAAGGTTCCGGTAAAGCAGAAGCGCCGACCGGAAAAGCTGACGTCCGGCGGTGGATCGCAGAGCGGTAACCCGCTGGACTTCAGGGCCTCGCCTAATTCGAAATCGCCACCGGTGAACTGCGTGAGCGCTTCGAGCAGATCCGCCGCTTCGTCGTCCTTCAGGACCCCGTCCGACAGGATCTGGTCGATCCTCTCATAGAGCAGTCGAATGACAGGATTGTCCGTAACCTCCCGGTTTGCCGCAAGCCATTTCAGAAGGTACTCCGCCTCGTCCTTGGTGACGACCCCGTCGGCAATGAGGCCGCGGGCAATCCCCAGAAGTTCGTTCACCTGACGGTCATCGAGACGTGCACGGCTGAACAGCCGGTGCAATCTCTGGTCTGACATCTCGCCCCGCATCGCCTTCCCGTTCCTGCCACCGGTCGTGGAAGGTCAGGCTACCGGTTCAACCGGTGCCTGTGCAAACGTCAAGATTGCGGCCGCAGCCCTACCGGGCGAGGCTTCACGGTTTCGCTATACGGATCGGAATCACGATGGCATGCCACGACCCGGGACGTTGAACGTGCAAGGCAGGCAGGCGGGCGACCATGTATCGGCGCCCGCCTGCCCTGGCAGGCTCACGCTACAGCCCGCCGAGGATGCGCTCGAAGGCCTTCTTCGCCCGGCCGCGCTGCTTCACCGCCTTGGCCTCGTCGAGGTTGACCGGCTCGCCGACCACGACCGCACCCACCATGCCCATGCCGTAGTGCGGCCGGCACTGGTAGCCGTAGACCCCCGGCTCCGCGAAGGCGACCACGATCTCCTCGTTGAACTTGCCGGCGAAGGGGGCGGCACCGTCGGGCAGCATGCCCTTCAGGCTCTCCACATTGTGCCCCTTGTCGGTCGGCACGAAGCGCACCGTGTCGCCGGGCGCGACGGTGACCAGTTCCGGCTCGAACACCATCACGCCGTTCTGTCCCTTGTTCAGCATCTTGACCACCGTCTCGGCGGCCTGTGCCTGTGCGCCGGCTCCCAGCGCCAGCAGCACCGCCGCCGCGGCAAGGGCCTTCGTCATCGCATGTCCAGACATCGTCCGTCTCCATTTCTCGGGCCGGGGATCCGTCCCCGGCGACGGGGGAGAGATAGGCCCTTCGCCGCCGGCGGACTTTGCGGCAGCGCAACATCGGCGCGCTTTGCCGCCGGCTTGCATTCCCTGGCCCGGCCGGCATCCTGGCCGGGCCGCAACCGGAGCGAGACGCCGTGACGAGCCGCCTGGACCGCAGCCTGATCAAGGGGATGCACCTGTTCCGCGAGATGGAGGACGACGCCCTGCAGCGCCTCCTGGACGCCGCGCAGCCGCGGCGCCTTGAGAGCGGCGACCTCGTGTTCACGCAGGGCGAGGAAGCGCGGCACTTCTTCGTCCTGCTGGACGGCCGGCTGAAGGTCACCCAGGCCACTCCGACCGGCGAGCAGATCGTCGTGCGGCACGTGGTTCCGGGCGAAGTGTTCGGCATCGCGCGGGCGATCCGGCGCAGCGACTATCCCGGCACCGCCGTGGCGGTCACGGAGAGCCTGGCCCTGGCCTGGCCTTCGGCGCAATGGGACGGGTTCGTCGCCGACAATCCGAGCCTCGCGGTGAATGCGCTGCAGACCGTCGGCCAGCGGCTGCAGGATGCGCATAGCCGGATCCGCGAACTGTCGACCGAGGAGGTCGAGCGCCGGGTGGCCCATGCCATCCTGCGCCTGATGCAGCAGGCCGGGCGGAAGACCGGCGACGGCATCGCGATCGACCTGCCGCTGACCCGCCAGGACCTGGCGGAGATGAGCGGCACCACCCTGCACACGGTGAGCCGGCTGCTCAGCGCCTGGCACGAGAAGGGCCTGGTCGCCGGCGGCCGTCGGCAGGTCACCGTCACCGATCCGCACCGCCTGTTCATGCTGGCGGAGGGTCGCGGCGGCTAGCGCGCTCCCGGACAGGGCTGAGGCCCGCCCTTTTCCTCCGCAGGGTCATTGCCAGCCATGCCGGCAGCGCCGTCGTCGCCGCTTGCGGCACGGCGCAGGTCGGCCAGGAACGGTTCCAGCGCGATCCCGTGTTCGACGCAGGCATCCGCAACATCATGGAAGCGGCCGGCAGGACAGCCGACGCAATGCAGGCGCCAGCGCAGGAACACCGCGACCGCGGCGGGCCAGGCCGACATCACCTTGTCCACCGGCAGGGTTTCGTCGAGCGACATGATCGATCCTCCACATCCTGCCCACAGGCTGCACCAGACCGGGTCCCGCCGTCTTTGTTCCGGCGCAATGTCGGGAGCACGGCTTGACGCTGCCCGACGACGCGATGTTAGGGTCGCCCGACCAGCACCTGCAGCTGACAAGCACGCAGCAAGCGAGCGGCCCGGGAGGGATGCATGGCGACTGGGGAGGAGATGCCGGAGACTGCAGTGCCGCGGGCCAGCCGCCGCGGCGAGCTGTTCGCCTTCCTGATCCTGGCGGTCTTCATCTGGCCGATCGTGGCCGTCGGCGTGGTGGGGGGCTACGGCTTCCTGGTCTGGATGTGGCAGCTCGTCTACGGGCCGCCGGGGCCGCAGGGCTAGTCCGGCATGCCGGTCCGACCCGATCCGGCCCGACGCCGCTTCCTGCGCGGCCGGCTGATCCGTCCGGCCGCGCCCCCGCCCTGGCAGCCCCGCCCGCCATGGAGCGCAGCCGGCCTGGCTGCCTGCAGCGGCTGCGGCGACTGCGTCGATGCCTGTCCCCAAGCGATCATCGCATTGGACGATGGCGGCCTGCCCGCGCTTGATTTCGCCGCCGGCGAATGCACGTTCTGCGGCGCTTGCGCAGATGCCTGTCCGGAACCCGTCTTCCTGCCTGCCGGCGCCCGCCATGCGCCGGGGTTCGATCATCTGGCAGAGATCGGCCCTGACTGTTTTGCCGCTCATGGCATCCACTGCCAGAGCTGCGGCGATGCCTGCCCGGAACACGCGATCCGCTTCGCACCCCGCATCGGCGCGCCGCCCCTGCCCCGCCTCGACGCCGAAGCCTGCACAGGTTGCGGCGCCTGCATCGCCCCCTGCCCGGCCGCGGCCATCGCCTGCCGCACCCGCGCCCCCGGAGAATCCCGCGATGTCTGACCGACCGCCGGCGGACGATCGCCTGGTCCACATTTCCAGCGCCCTGATCCATGTCCGCCCCGGCGATCTCGACGCGGTGCGCCACCGCCTCGCCGCCTTGCCGGACACTGACCTGGTGCATCACGACGGCAGCCGGCTGGTGCTGGTGATGGAGGCGGCGGACACCCGCAGCCTGGGCGACCGCCTGGCCGCGATCGCCGGCTGGCCCGGTGTGCTGGCGGCGAACATGGTGTTCGAGCAGGCGGAGAGCGAAGCGCGGCTGCAGGAGGTCGTGCAGGGGGAAATGCCGCCCGACCGGCCGCAGCAGATGGGAGATGCATCATGACGATGACCCGACGCGAGCTCCTGAAGCTGCAGGCCGCCGCCGCCGCTGCCGGGGCGGCGGGCATGGCGCTTCCCGCCGCCGCCCAGCCGGTGGCCGGCGGCGGCGGGAGCCTGGAGATCGACTGGTCGAAGGCACCCTGCCGGTTCTGCGGCACCGGCTGCGGCGTGATGGTGGGGGTGAAGGACGGCCGCGTGGTCGCCACCCACGGCGACATGAAGGCGGAGGTGAACCGCGGCCTGAACTGCGTGAAGGGCTATTTCCTGTCGAAAATCATGTACGGCGAGGATCGGCTCACCACGCCGCTGCTGCGCAAGAAGGGCGGCAGATATGCCAAGGACGGCGAGTTCGAGCCGGTCAGCTGGGACGAGGCGTTCGACGTGATGGCCGAGCAGGCCAAGCGCGTGTTGCGGGAGAAGGGACCGCGGGCGGTCGGCATGTTCGGCTCCGGCCAGTGGACGATCTGGGAGGGCTATGCCGCGTCAAAGCTGATGCGGGCGGGTTTCCGCTCCAACAACCTGGATCCCAATGCCAGGCACTGCATGGCTTCCGCCGCCACGGCCTTCATGCGCACCTTCGGCATCGACGAGCCGATGGGGTGCTACGACGATTTCGAGGCCGCCGACGCCTTCGTCCTGTGGGGCTCCAACATGGCGGAGATGCACCCGATCCTGTGGACCCGGCTGACCGACCGGCGGCTGAGCCATCCCCATGTCCGGGTCGCGGTGCTGTCGACCTTCACCCACCGTTCCTCCGACCTGGCGGACACCCCGATCGTGTTCCGCCCCGGCACCGACCTGGCGATCCTGAACTACATCGCCAACCACATCATCGCGACCGGTCGGGTGAACCGCGATTTCGTCGACCGGCATACCCGCTTCTTCAAGGGGGCGACGGATATCGGCTACGGCCTGCGCCCCGAACACCCGCTTCAGACGGCGGCGAAGGGCGCGGCGGATCCCGGCGCGATGACTGCGACCGACTTCGACAGCTATGCCGCCTTCGTGGCCGACTACGACCTGGACAGCGTCGCGGAGCTGACCGGGGTCGAGCCGTCGCTGCTGGAGGAACTGGCGGAGATGTACGCCGACCCGGACCGCAAGGTGATGTCGCTGTGGACGATGGGCTTCAACCAGCATGTCCGCGGCGTCTGGGCGAACCACCTCGTCTACAACCTGCACCTGCTGACCGGAAAGATCTCCGAGCCCGGCAACAGCCCGTTCTCGCTCACCGGGCAGCCGTCGGCCTGCGGCACGGCGCGGGAGGTCGGCACCTTCGCCCACCGCCTGCCCGCCGACATGGTGGTGACCAACCTGGAACACCGCCTCCATGCCGAGGAGATCTGGCGCCTGCCGCAGGGCCTGCTGCCGGACTGGGTCGGCGCCCATGCGGTGCTGCAGGACCGCAAGCTGAAGGACGGCGAGATCAACTTCTACTGGGTGCAGGTGAACAACAACCTGCAGGCCGCGCCGAACAACAGCAACGAGACCTGGCCCGGCTACCGCAACCCGGAGAATTTCATCGTCGTCTCCGATGCCTATCCGACCGTCACCGCGATGGCCGCCGACCTGATCCTGCCGGCGGCGATGTGGGTGGAGAAGGAGGGCGCCTACGGCAATGCCGAGCGCCGCACCCATTTCTGGCACCAGCTGGTGCAGGCCCCGGGCGAGGCGCGCTCCGACCTGTGGCAGCTGATGGAATTCTCCAAGCGTTTCACCACCGACGAGGTCTGGCCGGCGGAGATGCTGGACGCCGGTCCGGCATATCGGGGCAAGACCTTGTACGAGGTGCTGTTCCGCAACGGCCGGGTCGACCGCTATCCCCTGGACGAGACCGACCCGGCCTATGCCAACCAGGAGGCGCGCGAGGCCGGCTTCTACGTCCAGAAGGGCCTGTTCGAGGAATATGCGGAATTCGGCCGCGGCCATGGCCATGACCTGGCCCCGTTCGACACCTATCACGAGGTGCGCGGGCTGCGCTGGCCGGTCGTCGACAGCCAGGAGACCCTCTGGCGCTATCGCGAAGGCTACGACCCCTATGTGACGCCGGGCGCCGGGGTCGAATTCTACGGCAGGCCCGACAAGCGCGCCGTCATCCTGGCCGTGCCCTACGAGCCGCCGGCGGAGAGCCCGGACGAGGAATTCGACCTCTGGCTGGTCACCGGCCGGGTGCTGGAACACTGGCACTCCGGATCCATGACCCTCCGGGTGCCGGAGCTGTATCGCGCCTTTCCCGGCGCCCGCTGCTTCATGCACGCCGACGACGCCCGCAGGCGCGGCATCAACCGCGGCGCAGAGATCCGCCTGGTCTCCCGCCGCGGCGAGATCCGCACCCGGGTGGAGACCCGCGGCCGCAACCGCATGCCCCGCGGCGTCGTCTTCGTCCCCTGGTTCGATGCCAGCCAGCTGATCAACAAGGCCACGCTGGATGCCACCGACCCGATCTCCAAGCAGACGGACTTCAAGAAATGCGCGGTCAAGATCGTTCCGGTGTGACCCGGCCGCCGCTGCTCCTGCTGGCAGCGGCGATCCTCGCGGCCCTGCCCGCCCTGCTGGCCGGCACCCTGCCCGTCGACGGGCTGTGGGCGCAGCAGCGTGATGCGCCCGCCGCCCGCTTTGCCAAGGAGCCGCCGCGGCTGACCGGCTGGCCGGCGCCGATGGAGGTGGAGCCAGCACCGCCGCTGGCGCAGCCCCTGACCGACGATATCCGCCGCATGCGGGCCTATCCGGAGCAGCCGCCGGTGATCCCGCACAGCATCGAGGGGTACCAGCTCAGCCTGCGCGCGAACCGCTGCATGGACTGCCACAGCCGGCAATATGTCGAGGGCAGCGGCGCGCCGATGATCAGCATCACCCACTACATGGACCGGGACGGGCAGATGCTGGCGGATGTCTCGCCGCGCCGCTACTTCTGCACCGAATGCCATGTGCAGCAGACCGATGCCGGACTGCTGGTCGGCAACGGCTTCCGCGACATGCTGGAAAGCCTGCCCGAACCGTCCGCCGACGACGGCAGGGCAGAATAGTCCGATGCGCCGCCTTCTTGCCTGGCTGCGCTGGTTCTGGCTGACCGTCAGCCGGCCGAGCCGCTACCTGCCGCTGGGCTTCCTCGCCCTTGGCGGCTTCGTCTGCGGCGTGGTGTTCTGGGGCGGCTTCAACACCGCGCTCGAAGCCACGAACACGGAGGCATTCTGCATCTCCTGCCACGAAATGCAGGACAATGTGTACGAGGAGCTGACCCGCACGGTGCATTTCACCAACCGCTCCGGCGTCCGCGCGAGCTGTCCGGACTGCCATGTGCCGCATGAATGGACCGACAAGATCGCCCGCAAGATGCAGGCCTCGAAGGAGGTCTGGGGCAAGATCTTCGGCGTCATCGACACAAGGCGCGAGTTCCTGGACCATCGCCTGGTGATGGCGAAGCGCGAATGGGCGCGGCTGAAGGCGAACGACAGCCTGGAATGCCGCAACTGCCATTCCGTCGTCGCGATGGACATGACCCGGCAGGCCGACCGCGCGGCCCGGATCCACCAGCGCTACCTGGTCTCCGGCGAGCGCACCTGCATCGACTGCCACAAGGGCATCGCCCACGAACTGCCGGACATGTCGACCATCGAGCCGGGCTGGCAGCCGCCGCCGGACCTGCAGGGCGACCGCATGCGATCCTCCTCCCTGGAGGTGCCGCCGTCGGAGATGGACGCCCTGCTGGGCCGCCTGGCCCGGCGATGACCGGTCAATCCGCGGCCTCAGCCTTGGCCTTCCGCGGGCCCAGCAGGATCGGCGCATAGCGCAGCGCGAACAGGCCGAAGCCCGCCGCCCATGCGGTTCCGCCCAGCATCAGCGCCGGCAGATAGTCCGCGCCGCACCAGGGGGCCGCGACACGCGCGACGGCGCCCAGTGTGACGAGGGCGTAGCAGGCCGTGGTCCAGCCGTCGGCCTGCAGTGCCCGGCCGGTATGCCCCAGGCTGGCGCGGGTCATCACCGCCAGGGTCATCGTGCCGATCGCGCCGGCGGTCAGCGCATGCAGAGCTGCCGAGGCCGGAACGAGATCCGGTACGACCGCCGCCATCCCCATCAGGCCCAGCGAGACGGCAAGCCACAGATAGCCCAGGTGCAGCACAGCCAGCAGCGGGTCGCGCAGGCAGCGATGCCCCTGCCAGCGGGCCAGACGGGCGAGATGCGCCGCCGCGGCCGCCAGCAGCAGGACACCGCCGCCCCGCCATTCCGGCGCCACCAGCCAGGCCACCAGGGCAATGCCGGTGCCGGCCAGCACCGCCTTGTCGAAGGTGCCGAAGGGCACCGGCCGCGGTCGCAGGCCGCGGCGGTTCATCCAGTTGTGGGTGAAGCTGGGAATGATGCGGCCGCCGATCAGCGCGATCAGCAGCGCGGCCACGGCAAGCGCCAGGTCGATACCGGCGCCGGGCCGGAACGGCAGCCAGGGTTCCAGGTGGAACACCAGGTTGCCGGCGGCAAAGAGGCCGATCAGGCCGACCACTGGCAGGTTGCGCCGGTTGCCGGCCGCCTGCACCTCGCGCAGGGCGGCAAGAAGGAGCACCGGCAGGAAGGCAAGGTCGATCGCCGCCGCCCAGACCGGGTAAGGCAGCAGCAGCAGGGCAAGCCGCCCGGCCAGCCAGAGCGCGACCAGCAGCGCCAGTGCCGGCCCTGCCACCGGCAAGCGGCCGGTCCAGTTCGGGATCGCGGTCAGGAGGAAGCCGGCGATCACGGCCGCCAGGTATCCCCAGACCATCTCGTGCGCATGCCAGGCGAGCGGGTCCAGCGGGCCGGCGGGCGCCAGTCCATGGGCGAACATCGCCAGCCAGGCCGGCACCATCAGGGCGGCGGCCAGCGCGGCGAGAAGGAAGAAGGGTCTGAAGCCGTGGCTCAGCACGGCGGGAACGGACCGCCGCCGGCCACTGCCAGCGGCGGCGTCGCGGGATATGGCCGTCATCTGGACCTCCGGACGGAAGGGCCGCGCCGGCCAGAGGCGGCCGGCGCGGCGTGTCACCAGGTCAGTTGACGACCTGGCCGAGCCTCTGCGGGATACCCTCGCTGAACAGGTCGGGCCGCTCCGGCCCCTCCACGATCAGCTTGCCCACCAGGCCGCGGGCGACCCGGCTCAAAGCATGGTCCACCAGGACATACTCGCCGGGGACCTCCAGCTTGATGTCGACCACGCCGGCACCGCCCGGCGGCACGCTGATGGTCTGTACGTCGGCCAGCGGTGGGCTGCCCAGGGCCGCCAGGTCGTACGCCCTGTCGAAGATCTCGCCGATCACGTGGAAGCTCGAGGTCTTGTTCGGGCCGCCGACGCCGAAATAGATCCGCACCGTCTCTCCGGTCTTCGCGCGCAGTGCCTTGTCGTCCGCCGCCAGGGCGTTCGCGGCACCGTTGAAGACATAGTATTCCGGCCGTTCGTCCAGCAGCTTGTCGTAGCTCTCGGTCAGCTCGCCGCGGCTGCCGTGCGGCTCCTCGGTATAGATCTCGCCCTGCATGACGTAGAACTCGCGGTCAACCGGCGGCAGCCCCGCTTCGGGCTCCACCAGGATCATGCCGTACATGCCGTTGGCGATATGCTGGGCCGCCATCGGCACGGCGCAGTGATAGACATAGAGGCCCGGCTTCATCGCCTTGAAGCTGAAGCCCTTGGTCTCCCCCGGATCGGCGAGGGTGGCATGGCCGCCGCCATGCAGTCCGGTGACGGCATGGAAGTCCACATTGTGCTGCATCCAGCTGTCCTCGTGGTTCTTCATACGCACGTCCACGGTATCGCCCACCCGCACCCGCACCAGCGGGCCGGGGACCTTCCCGTCGAAGGTCCAGTAGCGATAGGTGGTGCCGTCGTCCAGCCGGCCCACCAGCTCGACCGTCTCCAGGTCGACGCGGATCGTGGCCGGCGCCCGCCGGGTCAGCGGCGCAGGCAGGTCCGTCGGGGCGCGGACGATATCGGCGACCGCCGCCGCCTCGGCGGCATGGGCCACCGCCACGGGTCCGACATCCGCCAGGACCAGTCCGCCGGCCACCAATGCGGCGGCGGCGACAGTGCTCAACAGTTTGTTGCGGGTCTTCATCTCGATTGTCCTTTCGACCGCTCGTGTGTCGCAGGGGCAATCTAGGTGACTGGCGCCAGGGCGACTTTGTCGGGGCGCAAACTCGCCGCGCATCTGCCGCAACGGCCGCAGCGATCCGCCTGCCGGGTGTGAACCTGGCGGACATGAAAATGCCGGCCCGTCGGGGCCGGCATGTTCGGCAGCCGCACTGCCCGGCCGCCCGCCCGTCGCCTGCGCCGGGATCCGGCACAGGCTGTGACGGGCGGGAGCTGGGCTTTGGCCTAGGAGGCGGAGCGCACCAGGCCGCGGCAGAGGATCGGGTCGTTCGACAGGCGGCGATAGGCCAGGTCGATGCTGACCTGCGGGCAGGTCACCGCAGTGCGCATCTTGTCGACCTGCACGCCCTTGGACCAGCTGGACGTGCCATCGGCGAAGGTCGCCGTCACGTTGTAGGTGCCGACCGGCAGGAAATAGGCCAGGCAGACCGATTCCGGCCGGTTGTTGCCGACCGGCGGCAGTTCCACCGACACGTTGCGCGGGCCGGAGACCGTGACGTCGGTGATGTTCGGCGTCAGGTTGTTGGCGTCGTAGTACGGAACGTACATCACGCCGCAGGCGCTGGCACCGTCGCAATAGTCGATGGTGCGCGGTGCGCCGCAATCGTCAGCCATCGCGGCGCCGCTGGCAGCCAGGCCCAGACCCAGGGTCATGGCGAAAATGCTCTTCTTCATCTGTCGGTCCTTTCCGTGTGTCCCACCCGCCAGATCCAGGCCCCAGATCCTTGCGCCCCTCCGAGCGAAGCGGCCCTGGCGGATCAGTCGGAGAACACTCTTCTGCCCCTACGGTTCCGCGCTGAGCGCATTGGAACGCGTGATCGCGGTCACATCGCTCCCGGATGCCAGGGAAACCGGCATGCCGACGGAGGCCATGCTGGCCAGCGGCCCGCTTGCGCCGTCGGCTGCACAGCCCTCTGCCGCGGCCGAAGAAACCTGTCTGCCGGCCAGGTCCACAGTGACTGTCGCGCAATCGCCGCCGCCCGATATCCCGGTCCGGCGGGCGGGTCCGACATGAACCCCCTCCGCCTTCGACCGGCTGCCGTCGCCGAATTCCGCCTGGACCCCATAGGTGCAGGCGGGCAGCAGATAGGCCACGCAGTCGCGGTCAGGACTGCCCGGATCCGCGGGCGGCAGCGGCCCGCTGGGCGCCAGGGCGCATTGCCCCTGTCCGCTCGTCCGCCCTGCCCGTTCCGGCGCCAGCGACAGGCCGTTCAGGACCGGTCCGTCCTCGACCAGGTTCGAGATCTGCAGATAAAGGATGCCGCAGGCGGCGCCGGATGCGGCGTCGCGGCAATCGGGCATCGCCAGGGGCTTTCCGCAGTCAAGGGCCTGCGCCGGCAGCACCGGCATGGCAATGCACCCGATCGCCAGGACCATCGCGGCCCTGCGCAGGGTGTCGGTCATGGGTTTCTGGATCATCGAGGGCCTTCCCGCCGCAGCCGCGGTCGCCGAAGTCGGTACATCGTCGAGACGAAACCCTGCGCCACGGGATTCGGTTCCGCTGCGGCGGATCGCCTTCAGCCCCGCTCCGCCGGCCGGCCGAGCCGGCCGCCCTGCCCCGCGGCCATGGCCAGGGCGGCGATCAGGGCCGCGGCCAGGGGCAGCCATCCGGCCCAGCCGCCAAGGGTCAGCAGGGTGGCCGCGCTGACCAGGCACCAGGTCAGCGGGACCACCATGCAGAGCAGCGGCAGCCAGCGGCCGGCGCAGGTCAGCAGGATGCCCAGGGTCGCCATCGCGGTCGGGTCGGGCGCCAGCCCGAAAAGCTCGGCCTCGCTCCAGGGGCGTCCCGCCAGCGGCCCGGTCAGCGGATGAAGCAGGACCGCATAGCCCAGCAGGGCGATACCCGCGACACGCCGGGCCGTCCATCCCTTGTCCCCGCCCAGCCGGCCCGCAGCGGCCCCGGCCACCAGCAGGAGCACCGCCTCGGCGGCAAAGACCGGCACCGCATAGTCGATCGCCCAGTTGATCGTCGCGTAGCGCGTCTGCAGGAAGGTCCAGTCCACCAGCAGCCAGAGCAGGGCCAGGCCAGCCGTCGCCACCCTGAACCAGAGTCTGCCGGCCAGGAAGGTCGTGGCCAGGAGAAACAGGCCGAAACCGGTCGTCGCGACCTGCAGGGGCCAGAGCGCGGCATTCTGCAACGCGAAGAGCCGCCAGTAGACCTCCGGCCCGAAAAGCAGGAAATCCCCTGGGCTGTAAGTCGTCAGGTCCGCCAGCATGCCCGTCGCCGCAATCCTTGCCGTTGCCGCGCCGCCCGCGCGCCACTGCACCAGGAGGGCAAGTTTGTGCCGCCGGTCCCGGGTGGCAAGCCGCGCGGCATGACGGCGCCGTCCAGCGGACCGGTGGCAGGAATTGACCGCCGGCTGTCATTGTCGCCGATGCGCGCAGATCGGCACTCTTCGGGACAGATGCTTTGCCGCCTTCCTTGGAGCGCCCGCGATGAAAATCCTGTCCCTCGTCTTTCCGGGTTTCACCTTCATCGACCTCGCCGCCCCGATGCAGGCGTTCGGCATGATGCCGGAGGCAGAATGCCAGACCGTGTGGCACGACAAGGGCCCCGTGCCGTCGGATGCCGGCGTCACCGTGCTGGCGAGCCACGATCCGGGGGATTGCTGGCGGGACCCGGACATCCTTTTCGTGCCCGGCAACACCAAGGCGCTGTTTGCGCAGCTGGAGGACGACCGGATCCTGGACTTCGTCGCCGACCGGGGATCACGGGCGGGATGGGTGACCAGTGTCTGCAACGGGTCGCTGCTGCTGGGGGCGGCGGGTCTTCTGCAGGGATATCGCGCCGCCAGCTACTGGTATGCGCGCGACAGCCTGGCGCTGTTCGGCGCGATCCCCACCGATGCCCGCGTGGTGATCGACCGCAACCGCGCCACCGGCGGCGGCATGACCGCTGGGGTCGACTTCGGAATCGCGATGATCGGCGAGATCATGGGGGAGGAAGCCGGCAGGCTGTTCGAGCTTCTGTTCGAATATGCGCCGGCGCCCCCCTTCGGCACCGGCCGGCCAGAACTGGCGCCGCCTGCGACGGTCGCCGCCGCACGCCAGCAGCTCGCCGAGCTGATGCCACTTGAGCGGCTGGAGGCCGTCCGCGACCGTCGCCGGCCGGCCGGCGCGAACTGATCGCCGGCAGGCACGCCGGCCATGCACTGCTCTGCGCCGCCCGCCTGCTGGCCGCGCCAGCGCGAAGGCGCTAGCCTTCGCCGCTGGACGGGAGCAGCGGAGCGACAGCGGATGGCGGAAACGCGGACGATCCTGCTCCTTGCCTTCGACGAGGTCGCGTTGCTCGACCTGGTCGGCCCTGCCGATGCCTTTACGGTCATGTCCAGCCACATCCTGTCGGGGACACCGCCTGCATACCGGGTGACGGTGGCCTCGACCCGCGGCGGCCCGGTGCGTTCCGTCTCCGGCCTGGCGATCGACACCCTGTGCCTGGACGCCATCCAGATGGCCGCGGTCGACACCATCATCGTCCCCGGCGGCGGGCCGCCGGAGGCACCCCCCGTACCGCCCGATCTGGTCGCCTGGCTGGCCGCCAACGGCCCGGCGGCGCGGCGGCTCTGTTCGGTCTGCACCGGGGCATTCCTTCTGGCCGCCGCGGGCCTTGCCGAGGGCCGGCGGCTTGCCACGCACTGGGAGGCAGCCGGCGAGCTGCAGCGCCGGCATCCCGCCGTGGCCGTCGAGCCAGAGCCGATCTTCGTGCATGACGGTCCGCTGTGGAGTTCCGCCGGCTTCACTGCCGGCATCGACCTCGCCCTGGCGCTGGTGGAGGAGGATCACGGCCATGCAGCCGCCATGCAGTTGGCGCGGCTGATGGTGATGTTCGTGAAGCGGCCGGGGGAGCAGCGGCAATACTCCAGCACCCTCGCGTCCCAGACCGCCGCCGATCCGGCGTTCGACCGGCTGCATGCCTGGATCGCCGACAGCCTGGATGCCGACCTGCGGGTCGAGAACCTGGCGGCCAGGGTCAACATGGCGCCGCGCACATTCGCGCGGCGCTATGCCCGGGTCGTCGGGCGGACGCCGGCCAAGACAGTGGAACTGTTGCGGCTGGAGGCCGCCTGCCAGGCGCTGCTGGACCCGGAGGTGCCGATCAAGCAGGTGGCCCGTCGCTGCGGCTTCGGCGACGAGCAGAACCTGCGCCGCAGTTTCCTGCGCCGGTACGGCATGGTGCCGGCACAGTACCGCAGCCGCTTCGCGCCGGCCGCCATGCTGCCGGGGTGACCGCCGCACCCGCGCGCATCGACCCACGAGACCAGCCCCACGGGAGGACAGGACATGCAGCAGATTTTCGTCGAACTCTACAACTATCGCCCCGCCTGGTTGTCGCTCAGCGAGGCGGAGCGTCGCGCGTTTGCCGACGGCATCCTGGGCGCGGTCGGCGGCCTGGCGGACCAGGGGGTGGAGGTGCTCGGCTGGGGCACGAACGACCCGGCGACCGACCACCGCGCTCCCTACGATTTCTTCTGTGCCTACCGGGTGCCCTCGGCGGAATTCCAGCGCGGCTTCGAGGCGGCGATCGGCGAATCCGGCTGGTACGAATATTTCGACCAGGTCGCGGTCAGCGGCACCGCCGTGAGCCCGGCGGAACTGCTCGCCGGCAATGTCGCCCTGCAGCGCCCGCCGGCGCCGTAGCGCCGCGCCCTAGAGCTCCGCCACATGGGCGGCCCAGCGGGCGCGCATCGCCGCATCCGGCATCGCCCCCAGGGCCGCCTGCTTGTTCTCCCGCAGATGATCGACCACACGGGTGGCCGGGATCGCGACCGTCACCGCGGGATGCGACAGGATGAACTTCAGCAGGACCTGCGCCCAGCTGCCGGCCCCGACCTCCGCCGCCCCCGGCGGCAACGGCGCGCCGGCCAGCTGGCGGATCAGGGCGCCCTGCCGGAACGGCCGGTTGACGATCACCGCCATGCCGCGGTCCTGCGCCAGCGGCAGCAGCCGCGCTTCCGCCGCGCGATCGACGATGTTGTAGGTCAGCTGCACGCAGTCCAGGTCGTGGCCGCGCATCACCTGCTCGAACGCGTCGTGGCGGCGGCCGTGCGACGTGGTGATGCCGACATGGCGCAGCCGGCCGTCGGCCTTCATCTCCTGCAGGGTCGGCAGGTGGGCCTCCCAGGCGCGCAGGTTATGCACCTGAAGCAGGTCGAACCGCGGCACGGTCCAGTGGGCGCGGCTGCGGGCGATCTGCGACGGCCCCTCCTCTCCCGACGAGGTCCAGACCTTGTCCGCGGCATACAGGCCCTGCGGATGGCCCAGCGCCTGCAATCCATGGCCGACCACCGGCTGCGAAGAGCCGTACATCGGCGAGGAGTCGATGACACCGCCGCCGGCGGCGAAGAACGCCTCCATCACCGCGACGCATTCCGCCCGCAGGGCCGGATCGCTGCCGACATTGAAGGTGATCCAGGTGCCCAGGCCGACGGCCGGGATCTCCGCCCCCGTCGAGGGGATGCGGCGGGTGCCGGGCGCCGGCGTTGCGCTCCTTGCGGCGCTTCGCGGCAGCGCCACCGCCGCCGCCAGGGCGGCTGCACCTGCCAGTATGCCGCGCCTGCTGGGATGGCCGTGCCGTTGCATGCGGTGCTCCTGTCGTCCGGTTATCCCCTTTTAGCTAGGTCCCCACCCCGTCGGCGGCCACCGGCTTGCCATATGTCATTTCTTTCTGATAGGTGTCAGCAATTCCTGACATATGGTGACTGCAAGAGATGACAAAGGCGGAGCGGCAAGGGGCAGAGTGCCACGGGGATGCATGCCCCGACGGGGCAACGCCCGACGGCGACCGCCTCCTCGGCGCCCTGGAAGCGCTGGCCAACCCGCACCGGCTGCGCATCCTCGGGCTGCTCCACCGACAGGGCCGCGCCTATGTCAGCCAACTGGCCCGCGACCTGAACATGGGCCGGCCGCTGCTGCACATGCACCTGAAGCGGCTCGAGCGTGCCGGCCTGGTGGAAAGCCGTATGGAGATCGCGCCCGACGGCAAGACCCTGAACTGGTTCGCCACCACGGCTTTCGACTTCCGCATCACCCCGCAGGGCCTGGCCGAGGCGGCCGGGCGGCTGTCAGCGCCCCTCCCGACATCCCGGCCACCGACTTCAGAATGAGGATCCGATGAACGACCATGCCTCGCTTTTCCTGCTGGTCACTGTCCTGGTACTGGCGACCATCCTCGCGATCTTCGGCATGAAGTATCTCGCGGCGGCCCGCGCCGGCCGCGCCGCCCAGGACGCGCAAGCGGAACTGCGCGCCGTCGTCGACCGCGCCGCGGCCGCCCAGGTCGAGGCAGCTGCGGCGATGCGGGCGCTGCAATCGGACCTGGCGGCGGTTCGGGCGCGGATCGACGCGATCGACGGCCTGCTGCGCGAAGTGGCCTGATGGCGCCTCTTCGTGCCCTGCGCATCGCGGCGGTCGCGGAAGCCACCACCCTGCTCGTCCTGGTCGGGATCGCCGTGCCGCTGAAGCACCTCGCCGGCCTGCCCCAGGCGACGGCGGTGATGGGACCGGTGCATGGCGCGGCCTTCCTCGCCTTTCTCTGGCTGCTGGTGCGCAGCTGCGCGGCCGGCGAGCTGCCCTGGCGGCACTCGGGCCGGCTGCTGCTCGGCGCCCTGCTGCCCCTCGGCGGGCTCGTCAACGAGCGCTGGCTGTCACGCCGGCAGACCGGAAGCTGAGATGCTCGACCAGCTCTATCCCTGGCTCAGGGCAGCGCATCTCTGTGCCGCCCTGCTGTGGCTGGCCGGCATGCTGCTGGCAGCCTTGGCATTGCGCGCGGCCGGCACGACGGGGAATGCCGGGATCGCCGCCCTGGCACTCCGCTGGGACCGCCGGGCCACGGTCCCGGCGATGGCGGCAACCTGGGCGCTCGGGCTGTGGCTCGCCCTGCAGGCCGGCTGGTTCACGGCGCCGTGGCTGATGGCCAAGCTGGCCCTGGTGGTGCTGCTTTCGGCCCTGCACGGGGTGCTCGCCGGCCGGCTGCGCCGGCTGGCCGGGGACGGCGCACCGGACATGGCGGCACGCCTCGGCCTGCCGCTTCTGCTGCTGGCGGCACCGGCGGTGATCTTTCTGGCGATGGTGAAGCCGTTCTGATCCGCCGCCGGTACCGGCCCGACCGCGCCTCAGCCCTTCGGCGGCGCCACCAGGGCGAACAGGGCCCCCTGCGGGTCCAGGCCCTGCAGGATCCAGGACCCGCCGGGGACCTCCATTGGGCCGTTGATCACCTGCCCGCCGGCGGCCTTCACCCGCTCGGCCGCGGCCTCGATCCCCGCGACGTTGAAGTAGTAGCCCCAGTACGGCGCCGGAACCTCTGCCGGCTTCGTCATCATGCCGCCGACCGTCTCGCCGCCGGTGGCGAACAGCTGGTAGACCCCCATCGGGTCCATGTCATGCGCCTCCGCCCTGGTCCAGCCGAACAGGTCGGCGTAGAAGGCAAAGGCGCTGTCCAGGTCGCCGGCCATCAGTTCCCGCCAGCCGGCATGGCCCGGGGTGCCCATCGGCGCGGAGGGCGGGCCCTCGCCACCATCCGTCGGATGGAACAGGGCGAAGACGGCCCCATGCGGGTCGGCGACGATGGCGAAGCGGCCGACCCCGGGGATGTCCTCCGGCGCCTTGTGGACGGCACCGCCTGCGGCACGCGCCCGATCCGCCATCGCATCGACATCGTCCACCGCGACATAGCCGATCCAGCCCGGCTGCGCGCCCGCGGCCGCAGCCTCCGCCGGCACCGCCATCAACCCGGCGACCGGCGCGTCGCCGGCGGACAGGATCGTGTAGGACATGTCCGGCATGCCGGCATCGGCCGCCACCCAGCCCACCACCTCGCGGTAAAAGCGTTCCGCTGCTGCGGTGTCCGTCGTCATCAGCTCGTACCAGACGAAACGTCCCTGCGGGCTGCTCATCGGCCCTCTCCTTCTTGCTGTCTGAATGCGGAATTCGGTGCGATCCCGTCCGGCCTAGGACCGGCAGGCCGCGGCAGCCGTCGCGTCGTATTCGTCATGCCGGCGCATCCAGTCCATGATCTCCGCCTCGTTGCGCCCCTTCGGCGCGAGGTCGAGGATCATGTAGGTGGTGATCAGGCTCTCCGGCCCGCGGGCATAGCTGGAATAGGTGTGGAAGACGCTGCCATCGGGGTCGCGCTCGAAGCAGCTGACACCCGGGTTCTCTTCGCCCACCTCAGCGCCATCCATCCAGGTGAAGTTGTAGAACACACGGCCCTGCCGCTGTTCCTCGGTAAAGGAGACGTGGAAATCGTAGTTGAAGTCGCTGCCATGGGACGAGGCCCAGGGGAACTGCCAGCCCATGCGGCGGCGATAGGCCTCGATCTCCGGCAACGGCGCGCGGGACACGGCGGTGACCGTCACGTCGTGGTGGTTGAGATGCGCCAGGGTGCCGTCCAGGTGATCGGCCAGGAAGGAGCAGCCGGGGCAGCCGGCCTCCCAGCCAGGGCCCAGCATGAAATGGTAGACGATCAGCTGGCTGCGGCCGTCGAACAGGTCCGCCAGCCCCTTCTCGCCCGCCGGGGTGACGAAACGGTAGTCCTTCGCCACCGGCAGGCGCGGCAGGGCCAGGCGCGCCGCGGTCAGTTCGTCCCGCATGCGGGTGGCCGCTTTCTCCCGCTGCAGCAGCTCCAGCCGGGCCGCCAGCCAGGTCTCGCGCAGCACTGCTTCCGTGGACGTCATTTCCGGCTCCGTAGATATCGGGAATGGGATGCTGGCATCGGGAACGGTGACAGGGACGGCCGGCCGAACATGGACGCGCCTGCATTGTGCTGATAATATGTTGATATCAACGTTATGGATCTCATGTCAAACGAAGCTTTCGCGTCACCCCAGACCCGCCCGGTCCCGTTCTCCGCCACCCTGCATGTCCGCGATACCTGCCTCTGCCTCCATGCGCAGCGGGCGGCGCGGGCCCTGGCCCGCCATTTCGACGAGGCACTGCGACCCTGTGGCCTGAGCAACGGCCAGTTCTCCCTGCTGATGTCGCTCAACCGGCCGGATGCGCCGGGCATGGCGGAAACCGCCGACGTCCTGGCAATGGACCGCACCACCCTTACCGCGGCCCTGAAGCCCCTGCAGCGGCGCGGCCTGGTGCGGGTCGAAGCCGATCCGGACGACCGCCGCAGCCGGCGCCTGGTCCTCACCGACAGCGGCCTCGCGCTTCTTGCCCGCGCCCTGCCGATCTGGGAGGAAAGCCACCGGCGGGTCGACGCGCTGCTGGCCGCCGGCCCCGGCCCCGGCGACGCGGAGGCCCTGCGCCGGGACCTGCGCGGCCTCTCCGGCGGAGCCATGGGGCGGCACGCCGGCACCTGACGGACAATGTCCGGCCGTGGCACAGTGCCCCGGATGCTGGCCAGCAGGACGGATCCCGGCAATGCGGACAGGGCGGACGAGGTGATGCGGGCGCGGTGCGGCAATGCCTGGGACAGGCTGCGCGCTGCGCTGCTGGCGGCCTGCATCCTGGTGGCGCTGCCGCCCGAGGCCGCCCGCGCCTATCACGAGATCGATGGCCGCTTCCTCGCAGATGCCGCCTGCCCTGCCCTGGCCAGCATCCGCAAGGGGACCAATCCGGGCGACATCCGCATCGTCCCCGGCCAGGGCTATACGGCCTATGCCCTGAACAAGGCGAATGGCTCCCATGTCCATGTCGGCGTGCCGGGTGCAGAACCGGGGCGCCGCTGGGTGGCGCTGACCTGCGGCCGGCTGGAAGCCTCCAGCTCCGGCAGCGCGCCGACAACAGCCCTGCCCTTCTTCGACGACAGCCCGCCGGCAGGCGCAGCCGATGCGGCCGACCCCTCGCCGCCGCCGCCTGCCCTCGATGCGCTGGACCATGCGGTCCTGGACCTCTGCGGCACCTGGGGAAGCCGGCCGGACAGCGCCGCCTTCCGGCGGATGCTCGGCGCGCCCGGCCTGCAGCCAGAGATCGCACGGCTGCGGCGCGCCCTCGATATCCCAGTAGAAACACCGCCGGCCGCGTTCGCGGAGGCCTTCACGACGGCCTGGTTCGCCGCCGACGGCTTCGCCCATATCTTCTGCGGCGAACCCGGACCGGAAACCGTCGGCGGCCTGCACTACGCGCCGCGCTACCTGCAGATGCAGCAGATGGGATGGGGCGGCCTGGACACCGGCTGCGCGCGCACGGAGATCGCGCCGCCGATCTATACCATCGGCATCAGCTACCGGCGCCCGGGCGGTGGCCAGGGGACGGCCTGCCCGAAAGGCTATGCCCTCGGCCTTGGCGCCTACGACCTGTTCATGGAGGCGGGCCGTGCGCTGCAGGCTGCCGGCGACCGGCCCGGCAAGACCGTCTGCCTGCACAAGGTGGTGCCGCCAGCGGGCGAACCCTATCTGGCGGTGTTCGTGGCGCGTGACGGTGCCATCCGCACCTTCTATCCCGACGCCTCCCCCGCCTGCGACGGGGGCGAGCCCGCCCTCCGCTGCCTCTGCGCCGCCCCCTGAAGCGGCGGCGGCGCGAGGTCCCCGCCTAAAGGGTCAGTCCACAGCCTTCGAAGGCCGCGCGGGTGGCGGCCTTCTCCGCATCGGTCAGCTGCAGCAGCGGCGGCCGCACCGGCCCGCCGGCCTGGCCCAGCAGCTCCTGCCAGTACTTCTGGTGCGCCTGCGGCTTGCCGCCGGGGCGGGTCTGCTTCAGGGCGCGGCGGACCGGGTCCAGGCTGTCGCGGACCTTGCGCGCCTCCTCGATCCGGCCGGCGAAGGCCAGCTCGGTATAGTCGTGCATTCGCCGGTCATGCTTCGTCTGCAGCAGATAGGGCGGCGAGGAGCAGAGATAGAGCTGCCAGCCCAGCTCGACGATATTGTCGAGCCACTCCTCCTCCGACGCGGTGGAGACCAGGATGCTGTCGCCGGCCAGCTCCGTCAGGCGGCGATAATGCTGGCGGTCCACGCTGTACTTGATCGCCACGATGTTCGGCAGTTCGGCGATCCGCGCACAGAGTTCCGGGCTCATGATGTAGCCGCTGTCGGGATGGCTCCACATCGCGATGCCGATGCGCAGCTCCTCGCAGAGCAGGCGGTAGTAGTTGAACAGTGTGTCGTCGCGGTCGTGGATGAAGTGCAGCACCGGGGCATGCACGACGATATAGTCGGCGCCCACCGCCTCGGCATGCCGGCCGAGTTCGAGCACCGTGTCGAAGTTCTGGTCGGAGCAGGACATGATGGTCTGGGCGCGGCCACGGCATTCCTCGGCCGCGATCTCGAAACTGCGCTTGCGCTCCGCCAGCGACATCGAGAAGAACTCGCCCTGCTTGCCGTTGATGAACAGGCCGGCAATGCCCAGGTCGTCGACCCAGTGGCGGATGTTGCGGCGGAAGCCCGCCTCGTCGACGGCGAAGTCCGGCAGCATCGGCGTCAGTGCCGCGGCCCAGATGCCGCGCATATGCGCCCGCGCATGGGCCTTGGCGTCCCGCTTGTCATAGGTCATCGCCCCGTTCCCCCTTCCTTGTCGGCCGCCGCCGCATCGCGGATCGCCCGCCAGACCGTCTCCGGCCGCAGCGGCAGGCCGATATCGCGGACACCGAGCGGTGCCAGCGCGTCCAGGACGGCGTTCACGATGGCGGCCGGCGCGCCGATCGTGCCGGCCTCGCCGACGCCTTTCGCGCCCAACAGGTTGGCCGGCGACGGCGTCTGCAGGCAACCGGCCCGGATCCGCGGCATGTCGGCCGCCCGCGGCAAGGCGTAGTCCATCAGGCTGCCGGTGAGAAGCTGGCCGGCATCGTCATAGACCAGGTGCTCCAGCAGCGCCTCGCCCAGCCCCTGCGCCACGCCGCCGAGGATCTGCCCTTCCACCAGCATCGGATTGACGATCCGCCCGGCATCGTCGAGGCAGATCATCTGTTCCACGCGGACCGCGCCGGTGTCGCGGTCGATGGCCACCAGCGCCCAGTGGCAGCCGCTGCCCCAGGCCTCCCCGGCCGCGGTGTAGACCGCTTCCGCCTCCACCGGCGCCGTGCGGGCGCCCGCATCCAGGCGGGCCAGGACCTCGCGCCCGGCCTGCAGCAGCGCGCTGCCGCCGATCGGCGTGCTGCGGCTGGCCAGGGCGCCGATCCCAGCCGGACAGGTCGCGGTGTCCCCGTGGCGGACCTCGACCGCCTCGGCCGGCAGGGCGAACAGGTCGGCCAGGATCTGTGCCGCGGCCGTCTCGCGGCCATGGCCCTGGCTGCTGCCGCCCAGGAAGGCTTCCAGCCGTCCGTTCGGGGTCCAGCGCACCCGCGCGCTTTCCCAGCCCTGTCCGCAGGGCTCCACGAACAGGGCGCAGCCCAGGCCCGCCAGGTCGCCGGCGGCGCGCCGTTCGGCGCGGAGCCGGTGCAGTCCGGCCGCCCGGGCGGCGGCATCCGCTTCCGCCAGCAGCCGCGGATAGTCGCCGGAATCCAGCCGGGTGCCGGTGGCCCCCTGCCAGGGCATGTCCTGCGGCCCCACCAGGTTGCGGCGGCGCAGCGCGACCGGGTCCAGGCCGATCCCGCGCGCCGCCGCCTCCACCAGCCGCTCCATCAGCATCGCCGCCTCCGGCCGGCCGGCGCCGCGATAGATGCCGACCGGTGCGGTATGGCTGCGATGGCCGCGCACGGCGATCCGCAGGGTCGGCACCCGGTACGGGCCCGGCAGGATGCGGCCCGCATTCCACAGCGGCACCGCCGCGCTTGTGGTGAGCCAATGCCCCAGCGGCCCGTCGACCTCCGCCTCCAGGGCCAGGAAGCGCCCCGCGCCGTCGACCGCCAGGCGCCCGCGGCAGGTCAGGCCGCGGCCATGGCTGGCCGCCAGCAGGTCCTCGCCGCGGCTGGCGGTCCAGCGGACCGGCCGGCGCAGATGCAGCGCGGCCCAGACCGCGACGACCTCCTCCGGATAGAGGGAGGCCTTCATCCCGAAGGCGCCGCCGACATCGGGCGCGATCACCCGGATCCGGCCGGCGTCGATCCCCAGGATCGCTGCCAGCTCGCTGCGCGCGCGGTGCGGCGTCTGGCTGGACAGCCAGACGGTAACCCCCTCCCCTTCCGCACTGACGCCGACCGCGATGGCCCGGCATTCCATCGGCGAGGGCGCCAGACGTGCGTGCCGGATCTCCACTGTGGCGACATGCGCCGCGGCCGCGAACGCCGTCGCGGTGTCACCGGCCGACCAGTCCTCAGCCAGCAGCGGATCTTCTGCGCCCGCCGCCTCCGCTTCGATGTCCAGGTCGATCATCTCGACGGCATCGGCGGCACGGGCCGCGCTGTCCGCCAGCACCGCCAGCACCGGCTGCCCGACCGCGTCGACCCGGCCGTCGGCCAGCACCGGATAGGCCGGGACGGCCTGCCGTGACAGTGGCGCGGCCACGGTCAGTTGCCCAAGCGGGCCCATGTCGGCGGCGCCGAAGATCCCGGCGACACCCGGGGCGCAGGCTGCCGCCGCGGCGTCGCAGCCGCGGATCCGCCCGGCCGGCAGCGGGCTGCGCAGGAAGGCCAGATGCAGCGCGCCCGGCAGCTCGACATCCGCGACATAGCGTCCTTCGCCGCGCAGCAGGGCCGCATCCTCGCGCCGGCGCAGGGGCAAGCCGATGCCGCCGGCCGGTTCACTCTGGGTATCGCTGTCTGGCATCGTGCGTCCGGGAATTGCCTGGACCGGCATTCTGCCATAGGCAGGATGGGCGCGCCGAGGAAGCGGAGACACGAGATGAACGTCCATCCCAGCCTGACCCCCTTCAACTTCCAGGACTGGATCGCGCGCAACCGCGACCAGCTGAAGCCGCCGGTCAGCAACAAGCAGCTGTTCGACCAGAAGACCGGGATGGTGGTGATGATCGTCGGCGGCCCGAACATGCGGGTCGACTTCCACGACGACCCGGTGGAAGAGTTCTTCTACCAGATCCAGGGCGACATGCTGCTGAAGGTCGCCGAGGGCGGGCAGATCTACGACATCCCGATCCGCGAGGGAGAGGTCTTCCTGCTGCCGCCGCATGTGCGCCACTCACCGCAGCGCCCTGTCCCAGGCTCCGTCGGACTGGTGGTCGAGGGCACGCGCGGACCCACGCACTGGGATGGCTTCGAATGGTACTGCTTCGATTGCGGCGCCCTGGTGCACCGGGTGGAGGTGCAGGTCACCGACATCGTGAAGGACCTGCCACCGCTGTTCGACGCCTTCTACGGCGATGCGGAGAAGCGCCGTTGCGGCAGGTGCGGCGCGGTCCATCCGGGCCGGGAACCACCCGCGGGCTGGGTGACGCTGTAGGTACCGCCGCGGTCCCGGAAGGCTTTTCTTCATCTCTTGCCCGCAGGATACTGGTCCGGCGAACCCGACAGGCCGTCCGCACAGACAGCCGCAGGCAGGAGCAGGGATGACACGGCCCTTCAGTCGAACTCGACCGTTCCGCACCGGCCAGTGCTGCCGGGCTGCCGCAACGCCCCTTCCCGGCTTGTCGATGACGCGTGCGTCGCTTTTCGTCGCACCGCTGCTCCTGGGACTGCTGGCGACAGGCGAGGCATATCCGGCCGACGGGCGGCTGGGCGCGACCTCCTCGGCCACCATGCGGATCAGCCTGGTGGTCCCCCGTCACGCCGCGGCTCTTGCCGAATCGCAACGACAGGGGCCGGGCCCCTCGGCCCTGGCGCGTGTCTGCATGAGTGCCCGGGACAGCGCGGCGTTCCGCCTGTACCCCGACAGCCAGGCCCGCACAGAAGCGCGCGCCGTGCAGCCGATCGACACCGCGGGCTGCCTGCAGCGCGACAGGCTGGCGCGGCTGGCCCGGCAGGATGGTCTCCTGGTCCTGGAACCGGAATAGGCCGCGCCCAACCGGATCAGAACTGGACGTCGTCGATCTTGTCGATGGTCAGCTGCCGCCAGTACGCGGGTGTATCGTAGGGTAGGGTCAGCTCCCAGACGTTTCCCGCATAGAGCCGGCGGGTCGGCAGGTCGCGGCATTGCTCCCCCGCCTGGTCGCACTGCTCCCCGTCGAACAGCAGGGCATTGCTGTTGCCCAGGTTCTGCAGGCGAAGCCTGCGGCCTTGGCGCTGCGCCGCCAGGTCCGCCCGCGGCACCGGCGGGTATGCGATGACCAGGACGTTGTAGGCTGCCAGAATCCGAAGCTGGCTGCCCGTTCCGGCCGCCCCGTCCGTCCCGGCGGGCACCGGCCGGAACGTCACCCGCCAGACGCGGTCCTGCGCCTCCGGTGCCTGCAGAAGGCTGAGGCGGACGATCCGCCGCGCCCCGGCCTCGACAACGGCCCGCTCCGGGCTGACCAGCAGGCCCATCTGCTCCGGGTCGGAGCGTTCGATCCGTTGCTCGTCTTCGGTTCCCGGATCGATCACCTCGCGCGGTTCGACCGCGAGATACAGCAGGTCCGGATCCAGGTTGACCACTTCGATATCGTCGCGCCGCTGCCCATCCGGGGTGAACTGCACGACGACCTTGTTCAGCACCATCTCCGCCGATGCTGTCCACGGCAGCATCGCCAGAACGATGACCAGGACCCACCGCAAACCGACCTGCATGCCCTACCGCCCCTCCCGGACCTCGCAGGTCCGGTTCCCGATATTCAGATAATCCCGTCCCGCCGGCACCGCCGGCAGACGAACGATGCACCGGACCGGGCGCTCCGCGGTCCCGCCGGCAACGAAGGCGAGGTCCGCGCGGTCGCGGCGGAGCTCCACCTGGAAGCGACCGTCGGCATCCGTCACCGCCCTCGGGAAGTCCTCGTCCAGTCGGGCGCCGGCCAGCGGCCGCCCGTCGGGCAGCAGGATCCGGCCGAACACGGCGACCACAGGCGAAACGTCCCAGGACAACCAGCGCACGGTGCCAGGATAGAGCACGACCCGCCGGCTGGAGGCATCGAAATCCGCGAAGCCGCCGGACGTCTGGACGATCCGGACATCGTATTCGGCATAGGGCCGCAGCGGAACCACCAGCCGCCTCCCGCCGGCAACGACACCGCGCGGCTGCTCGTCCACCAGCACCTGGAATCTTTCGTCGAGATCGCCGGACAGCGAGACCACCACCGCACTCTCGCGTGCATCGGCGCCGCCCAGCGCAATCCCCTTTCCGGTACCGACCAGGTTGGCCGTCAGGTTGCCGGCATAGCGGGTGCCGCTGTCGATGTCCCGTTCCACCTCGACATCGGCCCGTCCGCGCGACCCGGCATAGAGCGCGCCGGCACCGATCCAGTCTCGGCTGTTCTCCGATGCCGCGGTCGCCCTCAGGTCGAACTGCTCGCCGATCTCCTCCAGGACCCGCCAAGTGGTGTCGATCCGGCCATAGGGTGCGAAACCGCCGACGGCCCGCGGTTGCCCGATGGCGCCCGACGCGCCCGCCTGCCCGATCGCGGAACTGCGTTCGCCACCCCAGCGGAAACGGAGCTGGGCCAGAACGAACTCTTCCGCATCCGTGGCGCTGGCCGCGACATGCAGGTCGAGTCGCCTGCGGGCGTCGCCGAACAGCGGCCAGGACAGGCTTGGCCCGATCGCATAGGTGGCGTCACCGGCAGCGCCGACATTGTAGGTCGCCCGGAAACCGAGCAGCGGGCCGGCCGTCAGGTAGCTCAGAGCCAGGCTGGCCTGTGTCGAGGTGCCGCCGATGTCGAACGGATCGATGGCGTCTGATGTCCCCTCCCCGCCCTGCCAGACTCGGCGCAGATATCCGCTGAAGCCCAGCCCTCGGAGGTCGCCACGCAGCCCCAGGCCGATGCCGTAATCACCCGTGGTCGTGGCAAAACCCTCGAACTGCATCTCCGCCTGCGGCAACAGATAGACTGCGACGCCGCCGATACCCTGTTCCTGCTCGGCAATGGCCAGTTCCGCGCCGAGTGCCAGGCCGTCGGCGATCCTGTGCCGGGTCGCGCCCTGCAGGATGGTGCTCCCCTCCGGTTCCGGCAGGACACCGTCGGCATCCTGAACGAACGTCCCGACCCGGATCTGCCAGAGCGGCCTGTCTGCCGGCGGCACGGCCAGGCTCTTGGCGAAGAAGCGGCTCTCCTCGCGCGTCCCGCTCGGCCCGATGATCCGCAGGGTGACGAAATAGGCCCCGTCCGGCAGCTCCGCGGTGTACAGGTCACGGGTTCCCGGATCGTAGATGCGCGCACTCAGCAGGCGCCCGTCGCGGTAGATCTCGACCTGCGACCGCTCCGCCAGGAACACCGTCAACGCACCGCCGATCGCCTGATCCAGGTCGGTCAGCGTGTCCAGGGTCGTGGTCAGGCCGGCACCGACGAAGCGCCGCTCGTTCAGCAGCGGCAGCGGCGATATCCGGAACAAGCCGCCCTCGGCACGCCATGTCCCCAGGTCGTACTCGGCCTTGAACCGTTCCACGCTGCCGCCCTGCTCGGTGCCCAGGGAGGTATCCGCGCGCAGCCGCGCAGCCCCCAGGCCCAGCACAGTGAACGAACGCAGGTTCGCACTGCGATCGCCATCGCTGCCCGCGGCGGCGGCGGCGACCGACTGGATGAAGCAGGGTTCCGCCGGCGGCTTGGGCAGGCATTTCCGTTCGACGGCAAGACGGTGGTCCGGGGCCACGAACAGTACGGCCCGGAAGCGGTCCGGGTCGAAGATCACGCCCGCCACCTCAGGCTCGAGGATGCCACAATCCGGCGCGGCATAGAGCCCGCAACGCCTGTCCGCATGGGTCGGAATCTCGCCTTGCAGGGCCGTGGCGATCGCGGCCGGGTCGCGCAGGTCGGGGACGGCATCCGCGAGCGCGGCCGGATCGGCGAAACGGATCCCGCCCGGACGGAAGGTCGCCAGGAAGCTGCCGATGCCGGCGCCCTGGTACTCGACATCGATCAGCGCCTGCTGCGGCCGCAGCGCCTCCTCGAAACCCGGCGGCGGGGCCGCAGCGGGCGCCGCGCCGTCCTCTGCCCGTGCCGGCCCGGCCTGGAGGCAGAGGGCCAGCACCGCCAGCAGCAGCGGGCGGGGGCTATTCCGGCGAGACCGTGAGGAGAAGGGTGCCGGCATAGGAACCGGAGGCCGCCACCGACAGGTTGGCCTCCGGGATCCGGATTCTGAGGAACTCGGAGCCGCTGCCACCGGACAGGCAGGCGTTGAACTGGCCGGTATTCCACAGGCCCTGGAGGCCGGTCAGGCTGCTGTCGGGCGCCGTGATGTCGCGCCAGCCGGAACCGTCGTTGTAGGACAGCAGATAGCCCAGGGTGGAGGAGCCGCTGCTCAGCTCAAAAGCGCCGCCACTGCCGCTGCCCTGGGCCAGCAGGTTGAACCGCCCGCGTGGATTGCCGACCCGCTGCACACAGTGTTCGACCTCTGCCACCAGGTCGCCGGCACCGTACCAGGTGCCCAATGCCGGATCCGACAGACCGGCGATCTGCACACGCTGCGCCAGCGCCGGTCCGCCCCAAGGCGCGACCGCCGCAGCCAGGATGGCAACGGCCGGCGCAAACAGGCGCATCGGCCTATTGCGGCTCGATGAGCAGGGTCAGGGTTCCCGAGTAGGAGTCCGAGGAGACGGCGCCGAGATCGTCGGCGGTGACGTAGATCATGACGCGTGCGTTCAGGGAGGCGCCGCCCTGGCAGGTCGGGTTCGTGAAGGTCCCGCCCAGACCTGTCAGCGCCACCCCGGGCGAGAGGGCGGTGCCGGAGCCCGCGCCCGCGGTGGTCGCCCACTGGACGGTGAAAGCCAGAGTGTCGCCGGAACTGGCACCTGTGAGCTGAAAGGCGCCGCCGGCACCGTCGCCGGTGGCGGTGACGTCGTAGCCGCCGGTATTGGAGAAGATGCAGACATCATCCCCGGCCGACAGCGCCGCGCCGGCGAAGTTGCCCAGGTTGATGTCATCCAGGTTCAGGATCCGCACCAGACTGGGAATGTTCGCAGTAATCGTGATCGATCCGGTCGAGGTCGCGCCAAGGGTGCCCTGGGTGGCGGCGATGGACGGCGTCGCGGTGGCCGAGGCGGTTGCGACGGCCAGCGCCAGGGCACCGATACGGTTCAGCATCGTTTTCATGGGTTACTCCAGACAGGTCCTGCGACTGCAGAAACGCCTGAAAACTATGAACACAATTATGTGTTTACAACAGATGAACGGTGCGGCTATTCGTCAGAAAACTTGCTGATGCGTATTATTGTTTGGGCAATATTTGTGGATTGCGACTCTTAGTTTTCCCGCGGACTGCCGGCCGGTGCCCGGCCTTCAGCTGCGCAGCCGGTAGCCGGTCCGGAAGATCCAGGCGATGATCGCGACGCAGACCGCCATGAAGACCAGGGTCATGCCGAAGCTGATCCAGATCGAGACGTCGGCCTTGCCGTAGAACGCCCAGCGCATGCCGCTGACCAGGTAGACCACCGGGTTGAACAGGGTCACCGTCTGCCAGAACGGCGGCAGCATGGAGATCGAGTAGAAGGTGCCGCCCAGGAAGGCGAGCGGCGTGACGATCATCAGCGGCACGATCTGCAGCCGCTCGAAGCCCTCCGCCCAGATTCCCAGGACGAAGCCGAACAGGCTGAAGGTGATCGCCGTCAGCACCAGGAAGCCCACCACCAGGAACGGGTGCGCAAGTTCGTAGGGCACGAACAGGCGCGCCGTGCCCATGATGATCAGCCCCAGGACCACGGACTTCGTCGCCGCCGCGCCGACATAGCCCAGCAGGGTCTCCGTCACCGAGACCGGGGCGGACAGCAGCTCGTAGATCGTGCCCGTGAAGCGCGGCAGGTAGATGCCGAAGGAGGCGTTGGAGATGCTCTCCGTCAGCAGGGTCAGCATGATCAGGCCCGGCACGATGAAGGCGCCGTAGTCGATCCCCTCCACCTGGTCGACCCGGTTGCCGATCGCGGCGCCGAAGACGATGAAATAGAGCGAGGTCGACAGCACCGGCGAGGCGATGCTCTGGAACAGGGTGCGCCAGGTGCGCCCCAGCTCGAACAGGTAGATCGCGCGGACCGCATGCAGGTTCATGGCCGGCGCCCCACCAGGTCGACGAAGATGTCTTCCAGGGACGACCGCTCCATCGCGATGGTGCGGGCGTCGATGCCGCGGGCCGCCAGGGCCTTCAGCAGGTCCGCCACCCCGGTATCGCCCGACTGCCCGTCGCCGCCCAGGGTCGCGGTCAGCACGCAGCCATCCTCGGACAGGCCGATCGTCCAGTCCTCCAGGCCGGGCGGCACCGCCGGCAGTGGCTCGGCGATGCCGATCGTCACTTCGGTGCGGCCCATCTTGCGCATCAGCGCGGCGGTTTCCTCCACCAGGATGATCTCGCCGCCATTGATCACGCCGATCCGGTCGGCCATCTCCTCCGCCTCCTCGATATAGTGGGTGGTCAGGATGATGGTGGTGCCCTGCGCGCGCAGGCGGCGCACCAGGGCCCACATGTCGCGCCGCAATTCGACATCGACGCCGGCGGTCGGCTCGTCCAGGAACAGCACGTCGGGCTCGTGCACCAGCGCCTTGGCGATCAGCACCCGGCGCTTCATGCCGCCGGACAGGGTCATGATCTTCGCGTCGCGCTTGTCCCACAGCGACAGGTCGCGCAGCACCTGCTCCACCTTTGCCGGATCGGACGGCTTGCCGAACAGGCCGCGGCTGAAACCGAGCGTCTGCCGCACCGTGGAGAACATGTCCGTGGACAGCTCCTGCGGCACCAGGCCGATCCGCGACCGCGCGCCCCGATAGTCGTGCCGGATGTCCGAGCCGCCGACCGTGACCGTTCCGGCGGTCGGGCGCACCAGGCCGCAGACGATGCCGATCAGGGTGGTCTTGCCGGCGCCGTTGGGCCCGAGCAGGGCAAAGATCTCGCCGCGGCGGATCTCCAGGTCGACCGATTTGAGCGCGTGATGGCCGCCGGCATAGACCTTGTCGAGGCCGGAGACGAGGACGATGGGATCCACGAAAGTCCTTTCTGAAGGGACGGCGCAGGCGGGCCTGCATGACATAGGAAGGCGACAGGCAAAAGACAGCCCTGCCGGCAGAAGGAACATTCAGGTCAGAAGGATCTGGGCCGATGCCGTCGACCGCGGCTAATCTGCCGGCGATGCCAAAGCCGCCGCCTTCTCCCCTGCCTTTGTCCATGTCCCACGCCCGCCGCATCTGGCTGCGCGCGCAGCGGCTGGACGCCGATGCGCCGTTCGGCGCCGGCGCTGCCGCGGTTCGGGCCGCCGTCGCGCATCTGGGCTATGTCCAGATCGACACGATCAACGTCATCGAGCGCAGCCACCACCACATCCTCTGGACGCGGATTCCGGACTATCGCCGCGCCGACCTGCAGGCCGCGCAGAGCGCCGACAGGAGCGTCTTCGAATACTGGACGCATGCCCTGTCCTACGTGCCCGCGGCGGATTTCCGGTATTTCCTGCCCGCCATGCGGCAATTCAGGCAGGCACCCCGATCCTGGTTCGGCACGGTGCGCCCGGCCGACATGCGCAAGGTGATGCGCCTGGTCCGCGAGCAGGGCCCGATCACGATCCGCGACATCGACGACGACACCCTGGTGGAGAAGACCCATGCTTGGGGCAGCCGAAAGCCGTCGAAGAAGGCGCTGCAGCTCGCCTTCTTCACCGGCGCGCTGACGGTCGCCGCCCGCGACGGCATGCTGAAGAGCTACGACCTGACGGAGCGGCATTTCGGCTGGACGGCGAAGCCCCGCGCCGCGACCGAAAACCAGCTCCTGGACTATCTGCTGGACCGGGCGCTGCGCGCCCAGGGGGTCGTCAGCCTGGACTCGATCTGCCACCTGGACGCCGGCCGCAAGCCGGCGGTCCGGCAGCGGATCGAGGCACGGGTGCGCCGGGGCCGGCTGCGGCCGGTGGTGCTGGACGGTGCGGAAAAGGTCGAGCATTGGGTCGAGCCGCAGGCCCTGGAGGGCGCCGCCGCGCCCCTGCCCGACCTCCTGCACATCCTGTCCCCGTTCGATCCGCTGATCATCCAGCGCAAGCGGCTGTCGCTGTTCTTCGGCTATGATCACCTGTTCGAGGCCTATGTGCCGAAGGCGAAGCGGAAGCTGGGCTATTTCGCCCTGCCGGTGCTGGACGGCGAGCGGATCGTCGCCGCGCTGGACCTCAAGGCCGACCGGCAGGACCGCCGCCTGCTGGTGCAGAACTGGACCTGGACCGGCGGCCGGCGCCCCGCCGGACAGAAGGCCCGGATTGAAGAGGCCCTGCACCGTTTCGAGGGCTTCCAGTTCGGCGACTGACGGTTTCCGATCGGCCCACCACGCGAAAGGACCCGCCGCATGACCCTCCGCCTGTTCTCCATGGCTGCCGGCGTGGCGCTGTGCATCATCGCCCTGCCGGCCGCAGCCGACGACTGCCATCCCGCCCCCGACCACGATCAGCCCCAGTACACATTGGGCTATGGCAGCCTGATGGAGACGGAATCGAAGGACCGGACGGTCAAGGATGCCGGGCCGAACCTGCCGGTCCGGGTGACCGGTTTCCGGCGGGGCTGGATCGATCCGGGCACCGACCCCGGGCCGCAGCCGGTCTATCTGGGGGTCCGTCCCGATGCGGACGCCAGCATGAATGCGGTGATCTACCGCCTGGACGATCCGCGCGACATCGACCGCACGGACGCGCGCGAGTACATCTATTGCCGGTCGCTGGTGCCGCCGGCGCAGCTGGAGATGCTGGGCGGCCAGACGCGGCCCAACGGCCAGGTCTGGCTCTATGTCACGCCGGAAAGCCATGTCGGCGCGGCGACCCCGGACACGCCGATCGTGCAGTCCTATGTCGACATCTTCGTCAACGGCTGCCTGGAACTGCAGGACCGCTACGGCCTGGACGGCTTCGCGCGGGAATGCATCGACAGCACCGCCGGCTGGTCGGCGCACTGGGTGAACGACCGGATCTATCCCAGGCGCCCCTTCATCTACCGCAAGAACGCCGTGCGGATCGACAGGTTGCTGCAGGCCGCCCTGCCGGAGATCTTCCCGCAGATCCGGATCGAATGATCGCGGTTGTGGGCCGGGTCCGAACCTGAAATCTTGTCACTGCGAAACGGATCGGAAGGCACCCGACATGGCCCTGGACGCGAAGCAGCGCGGCGTGCTGCGCAACATGCTGCTGGCCCTTCTGGCCGCACTGGCCGTGCTGGCCGGGGCCGTGCTCTGGCAGCCCGCGGCGCTGACCCCGCTGGCGCAGCCGGCACAGCGCATCCTCTTCACCCTGCAATGGGACGCCGCGGTGCTGGCCTGCCTGGTGCTGGCGATCGGCAACCTGGCCCGGCATCGCTTTTTCACCCCGGCCGATATCGACGGCGGCGGCCTGACCCCGGGCACCGACCGCGCCCATGTCCTGCAGGCGGTGCTGCAGAACACCCTGGAGCAGGCGGTGATCGCGGTGCTGGCGCACCTGTTCTGGACCGCCGCGGCGCCGCGGGCATGGATGGCTGCGGTTCCCGCCGCCGTCATCCTGTTCGTGCTGGGGCGCCTGCTGTTCGTGCTGGGCTACCGCCACGGCGCCGCGGCACGGGCCTTCGGCTTCGCACTTACCTTCTACCCGACAGTGATCCTGACGATCGCCGGCTTCGTCTGCCTGGCCCTGAACAGCGGTGCAACGCTCTGACGTGAGTCGACGGTGACAGCCGCTCCCGTCAGGGACCGTTGCCGCCCTGCGGCGTGACCGAGATGTCGAAATGCAGCACTTCCTCACGACTGCCGAGCTTCGTGTACAGTGCCACGGCAGGATCGTCGCCCAGGTCGGCCTGCACGAAGATCACCCAGGCGCCACGCAGCGACGCGATCCGCTGCAGCGCCCCGATCAGGGCAGTCGCCACGCCGCGGCGCCGATACTCCTCCGCCACCGCCAGGTCGTAGATGTAGATCTCGCTGCGCGCCTGTTCCAGCTTCTCCAGCTCGTAGGCCACCAGGCCGCCGGCCAGGCCCGCCGCCGCGTCGGCAACCAGAACGAAGACATGCTCCCGGCCCAGGAGGCGCCTCAGATAGGCCGGGTCCGGAATGGCGCCGCCATAGGTTTCCGGCTCCCCGAAGGCGGTGCCGAACAGCTCCAGGAGGGCGAGGCTATCGGCCCGGTCGCCCGGACCGAGCCGCCGTACGGAATGTGTTTCGTTCGACATGCCGCCACCGCGCAGTGCTTGTACCGCTCCCCGCCACGCCCGCCCTGGTCCTTCTCGCTTGGCCGGTACCGGCGGATGCAGGCATTCTAGCCGGCGCCGTCGCCGCGGACAGGACAGAAGCAGTAGGAAACATGACGGTCCAGCTCTACGCCTATACCTGCGGCGTCATGACGATGCCCTACGACATGCTGCTGGGCGGTGCGCCCGGCCATCTGACGATCCCGGTCCCGGCCTACCTGATCGTGCATCCAAAGGGGCGGGTGCTGTTCGATGCGGGCATGCATGTCGACTGCCAGCACAACGCCGCCGCCCATCTCGGCGCGCCGACCCTGAAGGTCTTCAGCTTCGACTATGCGCCCGGCGACGAGGTCGCCGCCCGGCTGGCCGCCACCGACGTCGCGCCGGAGAGCATCGACCTGGTGATCAACTCCCACCTGCATTTCGACCATTGCGGCGGCAATGCACAGCTGCCGAATGCCGACATCCTGCTGCAGGCGCGCGAACTGGCCCATGCCCGGGCGGTCGCCGGCCAGGGCCGCGGCTATTACGACAGCGAGTTCGACACCGGCCAGCGCCTGCGCCAGATCGACGGCGAGCATGATGTGTTCGGCGACGGCAGCGTCACCTGCCTGCCCACCTACGGCCATACGCCCGGACACCAGTCGCTGCGGGTGCGGACCGAACAGGGCGGCGCATTCCTGCTCTGCGGCGATGCCTGCTACCTGAAGGAATCGCTGGAACGCATGCAGGTGCCCGGCCGCGCCGCGGATCCGGAGGCGATGCTGGCCGTCTTCCAGCGCCTGCGCAGCCTGGAGTCGCAAGGTATCCGCCTGATGTACGGCCACGACCCCGCATTCTGGCAGGACATCCCCCAGGCACCGGTCCGGCTGGGTTGAGGGCCGCCTCCCGGCAAATGCCTTGTCAGGCGGGCGACGCTCGGTCAGAACGATGCCCATCAGTGCCATATCCAGGACGACAGCGATGAACAGGCCCTTCACCTCGGACCGGATCGACCTCGGCGAACGCAGCGACATCGACGCCGTCGGCGACCTGCTGCCGGTCGCCGGCCTGAAGGTCGCCGATATCGGCTGCGGCGCCGGCGCCCTGTCGCGCAAGCTCTGCGAATTGGGGGCAACGGTGCTGGCGGTGGAGCCCGACCCGATCCAGGCGGAGAAGAACCGCGCGGCGGAGCCCCCGCCCGGCCTGACTTTCGTGGAGGCGGGCGCGGAACGGCTGCCGGCGGAGAGCGGCAGCCTGGACGGCGTGTTCTTCTTCCGCTCCCTGCATCACGTGCCGAAGCCGCTGATGGCGGCCGCCATGGCGGAGGCAGCACGGGTGCTGAAGCCCGAGGGCGGCTTCCTCTGCGTCGTCGAGCCGGGCATGACCGGCAGCCATTTCCAGGTGATGCGTCCGTTCCATGACGAGACCGAGGTCCGCATCGCCGCCCAGGCGGCGCTGTCGGAAGAAGCCGCGCCGCGCTTCGGCCGGGTCGACCGCTATCGCTTCGTGCAACATCCGCGGCACGCCGATTTCGAGGCGATGGTGACCCGGGTGACCGGCCAGACCTTCAACAATATCAGCCGCCACCGCGTGGAGACGGAAGAGGTCCGCGCCCTGTTCGAGCAGGGCCGCAGCGACGCCGGCGATTATGTCTTCGAGCAGCCGATGCTGCTGGACCTCTATCGCGACCCGCGCGTCATCTGAACGGACCCGCCGCTACCCGGCCGCGCCCTGCAGCTCGCCGGCCTGCTCCAGCCGCGGATAGTCGGTATAGCCCTCCGGCGTATGGGCATAGAAGCTCTCCGGCCGCGGCGGGTTGAGCGGTGCGTCGATCCGCAGCCGCTCCGGCAGGTCGGGATTGGCCAGGAAGGCCTTGCCGAAGGCCACTGCATCGGCCCAGCCGTCCGCCAGCGCGGCCTCCGCGGCCGCCTTGTCGAACGCCTCGTTGGCGATATAGGCGCCGCCGAAGATTTTCTTCAGCTGCGGCCCCAGGCTGTCCTCGGCCAGCTTCTCCCGCGCGCAGATGAAGGCGATGCGCCGCCGGCCAAGCTCCGTCGCGACATGGCCGAACAGGGCGGCGGGGGCGGAATCCCCCATGTCATGGGCGTCGCAGCGCGGCGCCAGGTGCATGCCGACCCGGCCCGGCCCCCAGACCGAGACCACGGCGTCGGTGACCTCCAGCAGCAGGCGGGCGCGGTTCTCGATGCTGCCGCCATAGCGGTCGGTGCGCTTGTTGGAACCGTCCTGCAGGAACTGGTCGAGCAGATAGCCGTTGGCGCCGTGGATCTCGACCCCGTCGAAGCCGGCCGCCTTCGCGTTCTCCGCGCCGCGGCGGAAATCCGCCACGATGCCGGGAATCTCGTCGGTCTCCAGCGCCCGCGGCACGACATAGTCCCGCTTCGGCCGCAGCAGGCTGACACTGCCGCGCGGCGCGATCGCGCTGGGCGCCACCGGCAGGTCGCCATCATGGAACACCGGGTCGGAGATCCGGCCGACATGCCAGAGCTGCAGCAGCATCCGCCCGCCGGCGGCCTTCACCGCGCTGGTCACCACCTTCCAGCCTGCCACCTGCGCCTCAGACCAGATGCCTGGCACCCCCGGATAGCCGATGCCCTGCGGGCTGACCGGCACCGCCTCGGAGATGACCAGCCCGGCGGAGGCGCGCTGCGCGTAATACTCCGCCATCAGCGCATTCGGGATATGGCTGTCACCGGCGCGCAGGCGGGTCAGCGGCGCCATGACCACCCGGTTGGGCAGGCTGAGTTCGCCGATGGTGACGGGATCGAACAGGCTCGGCATGGGGACCTCGGAGCGGCACTTCGGGAGGGGCGAAGGGATGGTGGAGACGGTGCGGGCCGGCCGGCCCTGACGCCCACATAGCGCAGCCGGCGCGCGTTAACCAGTCCCGGCCGGCAGAAACCGGACCGGTCAGTCCAGAAGTTCCGGGCGGAACCTCGACCGGCGGCTGATCGCCTTGCCCGCGGTCATGAACACCCCGTTGCCGGTATAGTGCAGGGTCCGCGGACGCTTCGGCACCGGCGCCACATGGGCCTTCACCACCTCGAAGACGAACAGGTTGTAGCGGTCGACCATGGCATCGTCGTGCAGCCGGCATTCGAAGCAGGCATGGCATTCATCGAGCAGCGGCGCGTCCACGGCCTTGCCATCGACCGCCGTCAGCCCGAAGCGCGCGAACTTGTCGACCGCCGCCCCCGTGGTGTTGCCGATGCCGACCACCGCGTCGACCAGGTCCACCGTCGGCAGGTTGATCACGCAGGCGCCGCTGCCGCGGATCATGCCGAAGCTGTGGTTGCCGCCGGCGATCATCAGCCCGACCAGCGAGGGGGTGAATTCCAGCACCGTGTGCCAGCCCAGCGTCATCACATTGTCCTGGCCCTGCCGGCGGGAAGAAACCAGGACGACCGGCCCCGGCTCCAGATAGCGGCGCACATTGGACACCGGGAAATCGGTCTTGCGGGGATGTCGCGGCATCGCTGCCTCCCTTCATATCCATTCGTATCAGGTCCGGGAAACGCGCACGCTGCTTGCATGGGTGTCGCGCGGGAGACTGCATGCCGGCCCCCGGTCCGGCCCAACCATCGGAGCACCTTGATGCGTCATATCCCTGGCCCGGCTATCCTGCCGGCCGCCGTGCTGGCGGCAACCCTGGCAATCGCCGTTGCGGGCCCCGCCGCCGCGTCGGCGGATCTCGACTGGCAGGTCAGCCTGTCGGGCGCCGTGGCACTGACCGAGGTGCGCTTCGGCAGGACCGAAGGCTGGACCTGCACCACCGGCAGCCTGACCGCCACCGCGGCCAACGGAACCTGCACCGGAGCCGCCGAGGCCGGCTGGCTCGGCATGGACGCTGCCGCCAATCCCCTGCCGATGATGGCCTTCATGGTCACGGCGACCTTCCCGGTCCACCTGCCCGACTCCCCCACGGGCATTCCGGGCGCGCCGGTCCACGTGTCCTGTGCCGTCCCGGCGAACCTGACGACGTCCGGCAACATCGACTACAACGCCTTCAGGCCGCAGGTCTTTCCCGACATGCAGACCGAGGGGCCGAACGCGCCGAACTACTGCAATCACCTGACCCTCAATGCAGCCGGCGACAATGCCTGGACCCTGACCTATTCCGGGCCAACCACGTCCGACGGCGTGATGCAGGACTGACCCGCCCCGAGCAAGCGAATGCGGCCGGCATCCTGCACATGCCTGGCCGCCGCCGCCCCGCCATGCTACCCGGCAGGGACTGGCATCGTTCGGGTAGCGACGGGAGCGCGGCATGGAAGCACTGGAAGCCGGGGGCATCGCGATCCCCAAGCTGGGCCTGGGCACCTACCGGCTGACCGGCGATGCCTGCCGGGCGGCAGTGGAGAGCGCGCTGGCGCTGGGCTACCGCCATCTCGACACGGCGGAGATGTACGGCAACGAGGAGGCGGTCGGCGCCGCCATCGCGGCCTCGGACGTGCCCCGCAATGAGATCCACGTCACCACCAAGGCCTGGGTGGAGAACCTGGCGCCCGATGCGCTGCACCGCGCCTTCGACATCAGCCAGAGGAAGCTGGGCCTGGATACCGTCGACCTCTACCTGATCCACTGGCCGGCGCCCGACATGAAGCTCGGCGCCACCCTGGAGGCAATGCTGCGGCTGAAGGAAGAGGGCCGCATCCGCGCCGTCGGCGTGGCGAACTTCCCCGTCGCGCTGCTGCGCCAGGCGGTGGAGGAGGTCGGCGCCCCGATCGCCTGCAACCAGGTCGAGTACCATGTCTGCCTGGACCAGTCGGCCCTGCTCGCCTACCAGCGGCAGAAGGGCATCCCCCTGGTCGCCTACTGCCCGGTGGCGCAGGGACGGCTGGCCGAGGATGCCACACTGGCCGGGATCGGCGCGAAGCACGGCGCCTCCCCCACCCAGGTCGCGCTGAAATGGCTGCTGGACCAGGACATCGTCGTGCCGATCCCGAAGGCCGGGCGCCAGGTCAGCCAGCAGGCCAACCTGGATGCCTTCGGCATCGCCCTGGACGATGACGACCGCGCCGCCATCGCCGCCATGCGCAAGGACCTGCGCTGCGTCAATCCGGGCTTCGCACCCGACTGGGACTGAACCCGGCGCCTCATGCCCCCGGGTTGCGGGCCTCGATTTCCCAACAGGCGGCGGTGAAGCGGACCTGTCCGTCCGCGACGAACGGCGCGAAGGCCGGCCGCACCGCGGCGAGCACCCTCCGGCGCAACTCCGGATCGGCATCCTGCAGCATTGCGCCGACCGGACCCAGGCGGTTCAGGTAGGTGTCGAGATGCATCTCCGGCATCGAAAGCGGCAGGTCCAGCGGGCGGATCTCGATGTTCGTCCAGCCGCTGTCCGACAGGATGCGGCGGACCCGGATCTCGTCGCCGAAGGCGAACTGGCCCGGCCCGTCCGGCTGGCGCGGCGGCAGGTCCGGCAGATGCGGGGCAGCGGCCCGCTCCGCCGCCGTCATGAAGGGGTTCTCCGCCGCACCCCGCCAGGCATGCAGCAGCATTCGCGCACCGCCGCTGGCCGCACGCCGCAGGTTGCCGAACGCGGCAACCGGGTCGGCGAAGAACATCACGCCGAAGCGCGACAGCAGGAGGTCGTACTCTGCAGGCGGGAAATCGTGCGCCTGGGCATCGGCCAGGACGAAGGACGCCTCGACACCGGCCTCCGCCGCGCCCGCACGGGCCGCGTCCAGCATCGGCGCGGAGATGTCGATGCCGGTGCAGCGGCCATTGCCGGCCAGCGCTCGGGCGAGCGCCAGGGTTGTGCCGCCGGTGCCGCAGCCGATATCCAGCACATGCGCCGGTGCCGCCGCCCGCGCGACCTCCACCAGGCGCGCCCGCAGGGGCGCGAACAGCGCCTCCAGCATCTCCTGCGAGGCGACCCAGTTGCGTCCCGCCACGCCGTTCCAGCGATCCGCCTGGGGATTGCCGCTTCCCTCGGCCGTCGTCATGCTCGCCATCCGTTGTGCATCTTTGCCATCCTTTCTCGCGTGATCGCCCCCGTTCCGACCTTGTCCCGGGAAGCGGATCACCGCACTCTGCCAGTTCAAGTCCACTTGAGGTCAAGCCAGGATCGGACCCTCCCATGATCGGCATCGACATCGCGGAAGTCGGGCGGCGCGCAGGACTGCCCGCCTCCACCCTGCGCTTCTACGAGGCGAAGGGGCTGATTGCCTCGATCGGCCGGCATGGCCAGCGCAGGCTGTTCGATGCCGATGTCCTGGAGCGCCTGGCCCTGATCGCTCTGGGGCGCGCCGCCGGCTTCAGCCTCGACGAGATCGGCACGATGTTCGGCCCCGGCGGCGAGCCGCGCATCGACCGCGAGCGGCTGGCGGAGAAGGCCGACGACCTGGACGGCACGATCCGCAGGCTGCAGGCGATGCGGGACGGCCTGCGCCATGCGGCCGCCTGTCCCGCCCCCAGCCACATGGAATGCCCCACCTTCCGGCGCCTGATGCGGGCGGCGGCCTCGGGCGCGATCCGGGCCGGCGGGCCGGTCGCCGGACGCCGGTCTGCATGACGCCTGCCCCCGTTCCGCCTGCCCCCATGGCGGCGGCTCCCATGCAGGCTGTCGATGCGGACGTCGACGTCCTTGTCGCCGGCGGCGGCAATGCCGCGCTCTGCGCCGCCATCGCCGCCCGGCGCGCCGGCGCCTCCGTCCTGGTGGCGGAAGCGGCGCCGAAATTCTACCGCGGCGGCAATACCCGCCATACCCGCAACATGCGCTGCGCCCATGACAGCGCGACCGACCACCTGACCGGCCCCTATACGGAGGCGGAGTTCTGGGACGACCTGCTGCGGGTGACGGAGGGCGAAACCGACGAGGACCTAGCCCGCCTGATGATCGCACAGTCCAAGCCGATGCTCGGCTGGATCGCCGAGCAGGGCGTGCGCTTCCAGCCCTCCCTCGGCGGCACCCTGAGCCTGGGGCGCACCAACTCCTTCTTCCTGGGCGGCGGCCGGGCGATGCTCAACGCACTCTACCGCACCGCGGAGCGGCTGGGCGTGCAGGTCATGTACGAAGCGCCGGTCACCGCCCTCGACATCGACGGCGGGCGGTTCCGGGCCGCCACGGTCGGGGCCGCGGAGGACGCCCGCACGCTACGCGCCCGCTGCTTCGTGGCCGCCGCCGGCGGCTTCGAGGCCAATTTCGACTGGCTGAAGGAAGGCTGGGGGCAGATCGCCGACAATTTCCTGATCCGCGGCACCCCGTACAACCGGGGCGAGGTGCTGCGGCTGCTGATGGATGCCGGCATGCAGACCCTCGGCGACCCGACCCAGTGCCATGCCGTCGCGATCGACGCGCGGGCGCCGAAGTTCGACGGCGGCATCATCACCCGGCTGGACTGCGTCGTGTTCGGCATCGTGGTGAACCGGAACGGCGAGCGTTTCCACGACGAGGGCGAGGATTTCTGGCCGAAGCGCTATGCGATCTGGGGACGGCTGGTCGCCGCGCAGCCCGACCAGATCGCCTATATCCTGTTCGACGCCCCCGCCCTGCACATGTTCATGCCGTCGCTCTATCCGCCGATCGCGGCCGGCAGCATTGCGGAACTGGCCGGCCGGCTGGACCTGCCGGCCCAGGCCCTGCAGCGCACGGTCGCGGCGTTCAACGCCGCGGTCCGGCCCGGCAGCTTCGACCATACGATCCTCGACGATTGCCGGACGGAGGGCCTTTCCCCACCCAAGAGCCACTGGGCGCGCCGCCTCGAAACGCCGCCCTTCTATGCCTATCCGGTGCGCCCCGGGATCACCTTCACCTATCTCGGTGTCCGGGTGGACGCCGAGGCCCGCATTCAGGCGGCCAGCGGCGGTGCAGCGGAGAACATGTTCGCTGCTGGCGAGATCATGGCCGGCAATGTCCTGGGCCGGGGCTATGCCGCCGGGATCGGGATGACAATCGGCAGCGTCTTCGGGCGGATCGCCGGCGAAGGAGCGGCGCGCCATGCCCTCGGCCGGTAGCACGGCTCCCTTGACTGCCCCTCTGGACGAAGCCGCGCGGCTGATGAACGTCTGCAATGCCTGCCGCTATTGCGAGGGGCTTTGCGCGGTGTTTCCCGCGATGGAACTGCGCCGCAGCTTCGCGGCAGGCGACCTGAACTACCTGGCCAATCTCTGCCATGGTTGCGGCGCCTGCTTCTATGACTGCCAGTTCGCCCCGCCCCACGAATTCGCGGTCGACGTGCCGCGCAGCCTCGCGGCGGTGCGCGCCGCCTCGTACCGCCGCTACGCCTGGCCGGCGGCGCTGCGGCCGATCTTCGACCGCAACGGCCTGGCCATCGCCATCGCCGCGGCGGCAAGCGTGGCCGCCTTCCTGCTCGGCTTTGTCCTGGTGCACGATCCCGCCGCCCTGTTCGACGGCGGCGGCGAATTCTACGCCCTGATGCCGCACGGCACGATGGCGGGCCTGTTCGGCGCAGCCGGGCTCTATGCCCTGCTGGCCCTGACCATGGGCTTCCGGGCGTTCTGGACCGACACCGGCGCCGGCAGCACCGCCGCCGGCGGGGCCGGCAGCCTGCGGCAGGCGCTGCGGGACGCCGCACGGCTGCGCTATCTGGACGGCGGCGGCAGCGGCTGCCACGACACCGGCGAGACGCCGCGCGACCGGCGGCGGCTCTACCACCACCTCACCTTCTACGGGTTCCTGCTCTGCTTCGCCGCCACGGTGACCGGCACGATCTACCACTACCTGCTGGGCTGGCCGGCACCCTACGGGCTGCTGTCGCTGCCGAAGCTGTTCGGCATCCCCGGCGGCATCGGCCTTGTCGCCGGCACCCTGGGCCTGCTGCAGGTGAAGCTGCGCCGCGCGGCCGACCTTTCGGACCCGGCCCGGTTGGGCATGGAGACCGCCTTCCTCGCCATGCTGGGCCTGACCGGCCTGACCGGCCTCCTGCTCATGGCGTTCCGCGAGACTCCGGCCATGGGGATCCTGCTGGCACTGCATCTGGGGATCGTCTTCGCGCTGTTCCTGACCATGCCCTACGGCAAGTTCGTGCACGGCCTCTACCGTTTCGGCGCGCTGATGCTGCACGCCGCCGAGCGGAAGGCAGGCCGGCCCGCCACCCCCGGCTGAGGAGCGGCACCGCGAACTTCGCCTGCTTCGCGCATCTTTGTTTGGAACATATAGGGAACAATGCTATCCTGCCCGCATCGCGCGAACAGCGGCAATGGGGCGGAGGGTTGGTTGCATGAAACGAGGGACGAAGGCCGCTGCGGCCATGCTTGCGGGGTTGGCGCTCTCGCTGCTGCCGATCGTTGCGGAAGGCGTCGCAGAGGCACAGGACCGCGGGACCACGCTTGAACTGGGCGGGGTGAGCTACGAACTCGTTCCGCCCGCGGGACTGTGTCCGCTCGAGCTCGACCATGCGTCGCTGGCCCTGCCCGTCCGGCAATACTTCTACGCCAGAACGGCGATCTCGGAGTTCGACGACGGGCTGGGTCTCCTGCTCTGGCTGGTCGACTGCGGCTGGCTCCGGGAGATCGACGACATGGACCATTTCCGCGACCCGGTCTTCCCTGTTCACATGATGCTTATCTCCGTCCCGGTGCGCCCCAACGGACAGCTGGCCACCATGGGGTCGACCAGCCGCGAAGCCTATCTCGGCAAGATCGGCGCCGCATATGACGGGATACCCTGGGCCGCCTCGGACGCGGAGGCGCTGGCAGAGATGGAGCGCCTCCTCGAAGCCATGCCGGCGGGCGACGAAAGTCAGAGGCCGCCCGCAACCTTTCTTGCCCGGCGGGCGCGCGAGGACGATGTCGTGTATTCGGCCGACCTGCAGGCCTACCGGAGCCTCCCCTCACGCTCCGATGGCCGGGGCGAGACCTATTGGGAGATCTCCGCCTCGCTCAGCGCGGTCACCGTGCTGGGGGACTTTCCCCTGTTCCTGAAGACCAGGGACGTGATCCGGGACAGCCTGCCCGCAGACCGGCTGCATGCGGGGCTGCAATCGGTCGTGCGGCAACTCCGCAGCCAGGACGATGGCAGGCCATAGGCCGGACTGGCGGCGGCCAGAGCGGCGGCCATGACCCCAGCGGAAGGACCATGGCTGCACCGTGCCGGTCCACCCCGCCGGGTTCAGCCGGCAGCCGGCCGCAGGATGTCCCGGATCGTCGCCCCGGGGGCGATCCCCAGTTCGCGGGCGAGAGCATTGACGTGGGAGATGCGCCCCGTGCCGTAGGTGGAGCGGCCATCGCCGATGCGGGCCGACGCGGCGGCGACCGCGATGCCGGGAATGCCCAGCCCGTCGAGCACCGGCAGGCGCGCGATTCCGGCCCGGTCGACACCGACCCCGGCATCGTTGAAGGCGACGAGCCGCACGCCCGCCTTGACGGCGCTGGCGGTCTCGCCCGCCGGCAGGCCGCCATGGGAGCCCGTCAGGACCACCTTCCCGGCATCGCCGTCGGTGATGTCGGACGCGGAATCGAGACAGACGATTTCCACCGGCTCCGGAAACAGACGGCAGCGGACCTTCCCCAGGACATGCCGGTGGTCTCCCTGCCCATCGAGCGGCTGGGCCTGAGCCGCCTGGGCCTGAGCCACTTGGGCCTGAGCCGCCTGGGCCCGAGCCGCCTGGGCCCGAGCCGCCTGGGCCTGAGCCGCGGCGACCGCGCCGTCGCGGCCGTCCCCCTGTGCGCCGGGTCTGCGGCCGACCGCGGCGGCGAGGCGTGCGACCGTGTCGCGACAGGCCTGTCCTTCCCGCACGCCAAGCGCGCGGGCGGCCCTGTTGGCCGCGGAAATCCGGCCGCGCGCCTGCATGTCGCCCGCATCGCCGATCCGGGCGCTGTCATGGCCCACCGCTGCTGCAGGGATGTCGTGCTCGTCGAGCATGGCGAGGCCGGCAATGCCGGCGCGTTCCAGCCCGAACCCGGCATCGTGGCATATCAGCGCCCCGGCCCCCAGACGCAGCGCATAGGCGGCGACGAAGGTGCCACCATGCGAGCCGGTCAGCACCACGGCGCCGCCGACCTCCGCCTTCAGGTGGGTGATGGAGCCGGCCGGCAGCACCGGGCTGCCTGCACTCATCCCGCATGCTCCCGCATCCGCTCCGCGGCGACCGCCTGCACCAGGTCCCACAGGGCCGCGACATCCGCCGCCTCGGTCGTATGGGCGCCGATCGAGATCCGCACCATCCAGGCACCGTCCACCATGGCCGGGGTGAGATAGGCCCTGCCCGAGGCGTTGACCACGGCGGCCCAGTCGCGCGTGAAATCGTCCAGTCGTCCGGCCGGCACTTCCGGCGGCGCGTAGCGGACACAGACCGTCTGAAGCACCACCGGCGCGATGATCTCCCAGTCCGGCGCCGCCTCGACCTGCCGAGCGAGGTCCTGCGCCAGCGCCATGTCGCGACGCAGCCGCGCCTGCAGGCCTGCCACCCCCTGCTCGCGGATCACGAACCAGAGCTTCAGCGCCCGGAACCGCCGGCCCAGCGGGATCGACGTGTCGCGAAGATTGCGCACCTTGTCGTCCACCGGCGATTGCAGGAAGGACGGGTTGGTCGACATCACCCGCAAGAGCTGCGCCTCATCCCGCACGAAATAGAGCGAGCAGTCGAACGGTACGCCGAGCCATTTGTGTGCGTTGACCACCAGGCTGTCGGCGCCCTCGATGCCGTCCCACATCCAGCGGCATTCCGGCAGGATCATCGCGCTGCCGGCCATCGCGGCATCGACATGCAGCCAGAGGCCGTGCCGGCGCGCGATGGCGGCGATCTCCGCCACCGGGTCCATCGAGGTGGTCGCCGTGCCGCCGACCGCGGCGACCACCGCGCAGGGGATCCGGCCGGCCTCCTGGTCGGCCCGGATCGCGGCCTCCAGCACCTCCGGCCGCATCGCGAAGGCCGCGTCCACCTCGACCATCCGGACATGGGCGCGGCCGAAGCCGGCCAGCAGCGCCGCCTTCTCGACCGAGGAATGGGCGCTGGCGGAAGTATAGACCACCAGCGGCGGCGTCTGCTCCTGCAGACCGCCGCGATCGAAACTGTTGCCGGTCGCCCGCTCCCGCGCGCAGATCAGCGCCACCAGGGTGGCGGTGGAGGCCGTGTCCTGGATCACCCCGAACCAGCCGGGCGAGAGGCCGGCCATCTGGCGAAACCAGTCGACGACCACCTCCTCCACCTCGGTCACTGCGGGAGAGGATTGCCAGGACAGGCCCAGTACACCCAGCCCGGTGCTGAGGAAGTCGGCGAGGATACCGGCAGGCAGCGCATTGGCCGGGAAATAGCCGAAGAAGGACGGGTGCTGCCACAGCGACAGGTGCGGCAGCACCACCCGGTCGATATCGGCCAGGATCGCCTCGAACGGCTCCGCATCTTGCGGCGGCATCGCCGGCAGCAGTGCCTTCACGTCGCCCGGGCTGGTGCCCGCCTGCACCGGCAGGTCCCGGATGCGTTCCTGATAGTCGGCCAGCCAGTCCACGATGGCATGGCCGTGGCGGCGGAATTCCTCAGGTTTCAAAGCGCCTCGCCCTCCCCGATAACGGCGACCATGGTGACGTCCGCCGGCCCTGGCAGGCCCTGAACTGACACCGGCCCGGATCTGCTCTGCCCGATCCTGACCTGCCCGATCCTGACCTGTCCCGTCGGACATGTCGTACAGAACCGGCAGGCGCATTAGAAGACGGACGTAAATTGTTCTTTATCTGTTCCTAATTGTCAAAAGCAACGACCATTCCGTGCATCGGAGCCCCGGCGCGCAGTGCCCTTCTCGGAGCTTCCTCCTGGTCGATGGGAGGGCGCAGTCAGGTTTGCGAACACTACGGGAACAATGTAATCATGCATCCATGACGTGCAGCCGGCAGATCCATGGCCGGCCCGTCTGTGGAGGGAGGGGGCTTGGCATGCTGAACGGTCGGATCGGGTCGCGGGATCGCGGACTGCTGGAAGAAGCGCGGCGTCCGGCCGGCTTCCGGGGCCTGATGCTGGCGGCGGCCCTGCTGTTTCTTGCAGGACCGGCCTACAGCGCAACGGAGCGGGAGGGCCTCGTCGGGCTGGATGGACGCATCTACACCTTCCAGATGCCCGCAGGCCTGTGTGAGGTCGATCTCCGCCGCCCCGCCACCGGCGCCCCCATCCTCGACTACCTGCTGCGGGAGAAGCGGCTCTTCTTCGCCGAGCGGACGCAGTTTCTGCTGTACTGGCTGGTCGATTGCGACTGGCTGCAGCAGGTCAAGGCGGGCCAGCGTCCGGCCGGAAGCGCCATGCCGCCGCATGACATCATGTTCGCGGTGCAGCTTCTGCCGGATGCCTCCCTGTTCAACATCCGCAACGTGCCGCATGAACGGTATTTCGATCACATCAGCGACGGCTGGCCGAAGGACCCGCCGCCCGTTACGGTCGAGGCCGGCATGGCGGAAATCCGCCGCCTGGCCGCGGGGCAGCCACGAGAGCCGACCCCGGAGAGCGGCACCCGGATTCCGCTCGGCCCCCTGCCCCGCGACGACCGGGTGCTCTATTTCGGCTCACTGGACCTGAACCTTCGGGGCGGCACGCTTCGGCCGGAAGCGGGCATCTATGCAACCGCCGTCCTGGGCGACATTCCCCTCAGCATCTATGCCAGCGGACCATTGATTGACGCCGGCAGCATCGCCGGGCTGCAGGATCGGTTGCGCATGATCCTGCAGGGGCTCTTCGAGTCGGAGGACCTGCACGGACCGCGGCCCGGCCGGGACGGTGGCGGTCAGCGATAGCCGGCCCTTCGAGCCGTGCGGCGCAGGCGGATCGGCAGCGACCTGAGGACCGGAGCGGCGGCAATGTTGATCTCCCGACCGCAGGGTGACAAGGAGTGCGGCCAGGCGGACGGATCGACGGAACGGCCCGCCAGCCCACTGCCATGACGGTTCTGATCCATGCCCCTTTTCGGCCGGCTGCATGACGACATCTTCCTGCTGTTTTCCGGCAGCAACCGGCAGCTCTATGCCTGCGTGATCGGCGCCCTGTACCGGGAGTTCTACAGCGGCAGCAGCTTCGCCAGCCCGTTCCGCCAGGACGTACTGCTGCACATCGCAGAGACGGTGCGCGGCAATGCCGCGCTCTGGGCGGACGAAGAGGTCCTGGCCGAGCTGCCGCCGCCGGCGCGCCGGCTGGGCCGCCACAGGATCCGTCGGCAGGCCGCCGGCAGCCGGGCCGGCGACCCGGTCGGCCAGCGCAGCAACCATGTCTATGCCCGGCTGCTGGCGACCGGCTGGCTGGTGGAGGAGCCGTTCGGCTTCAATACCCAGGTCGAGATGCCGCCCGCCGCCATGGCCCTGGCGGAACAGCTGGTGGCGATCGAGGCCGGCCTGTCGCAGCTCTTCGCCGGCGTGGTGGCGGAGATCCGCACCGCGGTGCGCGCGATCCTCGACGGCGAGGAGCGCTCGCTGCTGGCGCTGCCGCGGGCGGCGGAAAGCGCGGGCGGTTTCGTCCGGCGGCTGCGCGCGATCCACGCCTCGCTGCGCGACGTCGAGCGCTCGCTGATGACCAGCGGCGACCTGGAGGACCGGCTGCGGCATTTCATCGACGAGTTCGTCGACCGGGTGGTGATCGTGGATTTTCGCGCCGTCCTGACCAGCGACCATCCCTACCACCACCGGCACGAGATCCTGCGCAGCGTGGACGAGCTGCGCCATCACGAGCAGCGCCGGCAGGAGCTGGCCCGGAAATACGTCCAGGCCAGCATCGCGCCGGACGAGGCGGAGGCCTGGCTCGCGGTGGAGGGCCATCTCAGCGAGATCGAGAGCACCTTCGCCTCGGTCGACGACTTCATGGGCCGGCTGAACGCCTTCCGTGCCCGGCTCGAGGAGCGGCTGCGCAACACGGTGCGCTACATGGAGCGGGCCGACGACAGCTTCTCGTCGGAGGTGGCCGACCTGATCCGCCGCCTGGATGCGATCGCGGAACGGCGCGAGGCGGCCGGCCTGCCGCCGGCGGACTGGCCCTGCGCCCTGCCCCGCCACGACCGCCCCTGGGCGGCCGAGCTGGCGGCGCAGCCGCGCGCCGCCCGGGCCCCGGTCGCGCCGCAGCGCATCGCCCCGGTCAGCCGCGACCCGGCGGAAGAGGTCTATCGCAGCCTGGCACGCCGTTTCGCCAGACTGTTCGCGCCGCGCAGCGATGCCGAAGTCGCCGCCTTCCTGGAGCGCTGCGTGCCCAACGGCAGCGCGGTCGAGGCCAGCGCGATCCGGCTCGAATGCCTGGAGGATTTCCTGCTGTTCGACGAGGTGCGGCGCCGCCGCCATGCCGGCCCGGCCCTGCTGGACGGCCGCTTCCTGGTAGCGGAGGCGCCGGGATTGCACAGCAGCGCCTGGATCGAGTGCCCGAACTTCGCCCTCCGTCGTGGTCCGGGGCGCGGGCCCGCTGCCGCCAGCGGAGAAGCGCCATGAGCATCCTGCGCGAACTGCTGGAGCTGGAGGCGGCCGGGCATGACGACCGGAAGCTGCGCCGCGCCGCCGCCGCCCTGCTCGACCGGCAGTTCCTGCATGCCGCCGACCGCGGCGCCGCGCAGCACTACCATCTGCTGGTCGACGATCGGTACTGGCGCTATTTCGAAAGCCTGTTCGATGCTCTCGGCCGCCGCCTGGTCCGCAACGAGGGCGAGCAGTGGGTCGGGCTGCTGCCCGATATGGGGCTCAATCCCGACCTGGGCGGCGCCCTGCCCCGCATGCGCCAGGCGGAGACCCTGCTGCTGCTGGTCGCCGCCCTGGTCTACCAGGAGAAGATCAATATCGGCGAGGTCGAGCAGGGCGCGGTCGTGCGCACCGACACCGGCGAGCTGTTCGACCGCTATGCCACCCTGCTGGGGCGCGAGCGGATGAAGGATTCCGAGTTCCGGGAGCTGCTGGGCGAGGCGCGCCGGCGCGGCATCGTGGCGGTCGGCGAGGCCGACGAGGACAGCCTGGACTTCGAGGTCTTCATCCGGCCGATGATCAAGCTGGTCGTTTCCGCCGACGTGCGGGAGGCACTGCGCCAGTTCGCCGGCGACGAGGAACGCATGCTGGATGCGATGGGAGCCGATGCGCCTCCCGAAGCCGGACCCGACCCGGTCACGGAACCGGAGGCGCCCTGATGTACCTGCTGAGCCACCTGGTCCTGGTCAACTGGCACAATTTCGAGCCGCTGGAACTGCCCTTCTCCCGGCTCACCGCCGTGATCGGCGAGAACCGCAGCGGCAAATCCACCCTGCTGGACGCGATCCAGGTGGCGATGCTGGGCAATCACGGCAGCTGGCGGGAGCTGAACCGCGCCGCCGGCGACGAGCGCAGCCGGCGCACCGTGCGCAGCTACTGCCTGGGCATGGTGGCGCCCGAGCAGCCGCCGCTCCGCGACAGCGCCGTGACCTGGATCGCCCTGCATTTCAAGGACGAGGAGACCGGCCACGACGTCACCTTCGGCGTCAACCTGGTCGCCAGCCTGGGCGACCCGGCGGAACGCAGCAGCCCCTTCGTCGTGAAGGGCCTGGCGCTCGGCCTGGCCGATTTCGTGGCGGAGGCGGAGGAGGACGGTGCGCGCTTCCTGCTGCCGCGGGACTGGGAGAATGCCTCGGCGCGCATCGCCCGCCGGGTGGCGGCGCAGCCCGGCGGCGCCTTCCTCGCCCCGACCGGGCCGGAGCGCTTCATCGGCGAATGGATGAAGGCGCTGAATGCCGGCGGCCGCAGCCCGCAGCCGTCGGTCTTCGCCAAGCCGTTCGTGAAGACCGTCGCCTATCGCCAGGTCAGCAGCGACGACCAGTTCGTGAAGCAGTTCCTGCTGCCGGAAAAGCCGATCGGCATCGCCCAGCTGCGTACCGCCATCGCCACCTACCGGGAGGTGGACCGTCATATCAAGCTGATCCGCATCGAGATCGGCCTGCTGCAGGAGGCCGCGCGCGAGGCGGAGCGCCATTTCGAGGCCCTGGCCGGCTGGTTCGCCGAGGGCTGGACGATGAACCGCGCCGAGGTCCAGCAGGCCTGGCGCCTGCTGCGGCGCAACCGGAAGCGGATCGCCGAGAAGCGCGCAGAAGCGACATTGGCCGCGGAGGAGCTGGAGCGCGGCGATGCGGAGCTGCGCGAGGCCGAGGCCGCGCAGCAGGACATCCAGGCGAAGATCGCGCAGAGCGCCGCCGGCCAGCTGCAGAGCATCGGCCTGCAGGAAAAGGATGCCGGGCGCGAGCGCGAGGATGCGCAGCGGGAGCTCGAGCTCTGGCGGCAGGACTGCGCCGCCGCGGTGCTGGCGGCGCGGTCGGGGCTGCTGGACGGCACTGCCCGCCTCGGCAGCCTGGCGGAGCGGCTGGCCGGGCTGGAGGCCCTGGCAGGTCCGGAAGCACTGGCCGGCGCCGATCCGGCCGATTTCCCGCGCGCGCCGGGGGCACTGCGCCGCGCCATCGACGAGATTGCCGCGGCGCAGGAGAGCACTGCCGCCGCGGCGCATCTGGAACGCGAGGCGCGCCGCGCCGCCGCCGCGATGGAGCAGGCGCAGCAGGGCTACGACCAGGGCCGCGAAATGCTGCAGCGGCTGCGCGGCGGCCAGGCGCCGATCGGCGGCGAGACCGCCGCCTTCATGCAGGCGTTGCAGGACGAGGGGCTGGCGCCGCAGGTGCTCTGCGCCCTCGTCTCCGTCACCGACGAGGGCTGGCGCGATGCCGCCGAGGCCCTGCTGGGCGCGGAGCGCGAGGCGATCATCCTGCCGCCGGCGCAGGTCGAGCCGGCGATCCGCTTCTGGCGCCGCCAGGGAGAGCGCTTCCGCCGCTGCCGGGTCGCCCGCACCGACAAGGTGACGGCGCCGCAAGGCGCCCCCGGCGCCGGCAGCATGGCGGCGATCGTGGTCGCCGAGGATCCGCTGGTCGCCGGCTATCTGCGGCGGCGCATCGGCGAGGTGCGGCTGGCCGACACGGTCGAGGCGCTGCGCGCGCCCGGCCGGGCGATCATGCGCGACTGCTATTACGACGACGGCCTCAGCGTGCGCCGGCTCGGCTTCCGGGGGCCGCCGCTGCTGGGGCGCGAGGTCGGCGCCGCCGCCGAGCGCCACCTGGCGGCGGAGATGGCGCGCCTGCAGGCCGAGGTGCAGCATGCCTCCGCAGAGATCCGGCAGCGCCAGGCCGCCGCCGACACCTTGCGCCGCCTGCTGGAGGCCGGCGCCGGCGGCCGCCGCCCGGTCGATCAACTGGACGAGGCACGCGGCCTGGCCGAGGCGCGTCTGGAGGCGCTGGCCGCACAGCGGCGCAAGATCGAGGGCAGCATCGCGCCGGACTGGCAGGCGGAGGCCGCGGCCCTCGCCGCCCGCATCGCCGCGCTGCGCCAGGAGCAAAAGGAGGCGCTGACAGCGAAGCTGAAGGCGGAGAACGACGCCGCCGTGGCACAGGCGGAGCTCGACCGGGGCGAGGACTATCCCGGCTCCCTGCTCTGCTACCGCTTCCGGCTGCAGCAGCTGAAGCAGGCGGAGCGGAACATTCCCGCCGGCGCCGGCCTGCGGCTGCCCGGCCGGGCGCAGATGCGCCGGCAGTTCCGCGAGCGGCTGTCCCGCCTGCACGACGAGCCGAAGGTCCTGGCGCACGAGGCGCAGCAGCGCCGGGGGCAGCGGCAGAGCGTGGCGGAAGCCGCGCGCGACGCGTTCTGGAGCCGGGTCGACGAGTATCGCCGCCGCATCGCGACGCCGCAGGCGGAAGAGCTGCAGAGCGGGCGCATGTCGGTGGCGGAAGCCGACGAGCGGATCCGCGCCCGCATCGGCTATCTCGAAGGGCACAGCCTGCTGGAATTCGAAAGCCAGATGGAGCGTGCCGCACGCGAGATGAGCAAGGTCTTCCAGACCGAGTTCGTCGCCGCCGTGCGCGACCGGATGGAGATCGTCCGGCAGGAGATCGACCGCATCAACGCGATCCTGCGGCCGCGCAGCTTCCACCAGGAGCGCTATCGCTTCCGCCACCGGGTGGCCGCCGAATATGAAGGCGTGATCCAGCTGGCGGAGCGCGCCGCGGAGGATCCGGACGGCCTGATGTCGCTGTTCGGCGACCGGATGCAGGAGGGCGACCGCCTGACCCCGGCGGTGGAGAGCGTGAAGCGGCTGCTGCTGTCGGAGGAGGTCGACGCCGCCGGCTTCGAGGATTACCGCAACTACTGGGTGTTCTGGCTGGAGAGTGCGCAGGTCGACACCGACCGCTGGGTCTCCTTCCAGGCGCGGAAAGGAACCGGCTCCGGCGCAGAGAGCCAGACCCCCTTCTACATCGCCATGGGGGCGGCGCTGGCCGCGGCCTATCGCGGTGCCCGGGCGCCGCGCAGCGGCGGCGCCGGCCTCGCCCTGTTCGACGAGGCCTTCTCCAAGATGGACCCGAACAACCAGCGCCGCATGCTCGACTTCTTCGCAGCCATCGGCCTGCAGCCGGTGGTGGCGGCGCCGCTCAGCGGCCAGACCGCCCTGGTCTCCCGCATGGACCGGATCCACGAGGTCTGGCGCAGCGGCGACCGGGCGCAGGTGGAGAGCTATGCCCCCGGCCCGGAACTGCGGGCGGCGGTGGAGCGCGAGGATCCCTCCACCCTCACCCGCGAGCAGCTGCTGGCGATCGCCGAACGGACGGCGGAGCCGCCTTCTGCGTCGGACGAACGCAGCCGGGCGGCGGAATGAGCATCCGGCGCTTTGCCGATGCGGCGGCGCTGCTGTCCTGGATGCTGGACATATTCGAAAGCCAGCCCGGCCGCCAGTCGGCAATCATCGCCCATCCCGACTACGAGGCGATGCCCAGTCATGCCGCCCATCGACCGTTCGAAGCGGCACTGGACGCTGCCGCGGCGGCCGGCGGCGTCGCCGTGGAACGCGGCCGCGGGCCGCTTGACCGGCACGAGATCGCCCGGGTCCGGCTGATCGATCCGGACCGGCTGTACCGACATCTCGGACGGGAGCCGGCTGCGTCCCACGCCGCCCGGGCGGTCGCGGGCCTGCGCTCCCTGGTCGCGGGGCGCGACCCGGCCATCGCCGCGATCCCGGACGAACTGGCGGCCGGCTGGGCGCGGCGCGAGGCGCCGTTCGGCATCGCGCCCTTCGACACGGAGACCGCCGCCAGCTTCCTGCGCCTGCTCTGCGGCTGGGTCGACGGGCTGCACCAGGATGTCGACCAGCGCACCTTCTGCCGCCGGGCCGCCGGCGACAGCAAGGCGCTGGAGCGCAAGGGCCAGGCCGGCCGGCTGGCGCAGGTCCTGGGCCGCCTCAACGGCCTGGAAGGCGCCGACCCGACCGCCCTGCTGGAAGAGCTGGGCATCCGCAAGTTCCCGGCGCCGATCTGTCTGCGCGGACCGGTGGCTGTCGCGACCGCGGACGGTCCGGTCGACCTGTCGGCCCTGCGCCCCTATGCGGCGCTGGCGCCGGAGCAGGTGGCGGCGCTCGCCTGCACCGCCGCCCCCGCCTATCTGCTGTCGATCGAGAATTTCGCAAGCTTCAACCGCCAGGCGCGGGAGATCGCGGACGATGGCCTGATCCTCTATTGCGGCGGCTTCCCGTCGCGGGCCGTGCAGGCCCTGGTCGCGCGGCTGGACGCGGCCCTGCCGCCGATGGTGCCGTTCTTCCACTGGGGCGATATCGACCCCTGGGGCCTGCGGATCTTCCGCTGCCTGGAAACCGCGCTGGAACGGCCGCTGCTCCCGCACCTGATGGACCGCGCGACGGCCGCCCGCGGCACCGCCGCGGCCCCCGCCCCGGGCCTGAGCGCCCTGGCGGACGGCGACAGCGCCATTGCCGGGCTCGCCGCCTTCCTGGCCTCCGACGCGGCGCGCCATCTGGAGCAGGAGGAGATCGACCCGGCGCCGCCGGCGGTCCCCGGCACAACGGCGCAGCATCGGCGCATGGGATCCTGAACGGGAGGGACAGCACATGGCCTTCGATACCGGTACGGCAAAGCTGAAATTCGAGACCGACGGCCCGGTGGCCATCGTCACCATCGACCGGCCGGAGGTGCGCAACGCGCTCGACAACGAGACGGCGGACGCGCTGACCCGGGCCTTGCGCGCCTTCGACGCCGACGATGGCCTGCGCGCCTGCGTGCTGACCGGCGCGGGCGGTCATTTCTGTGCCGGCGCCGACCTGAAGGCGCTCGCCGCGGGCCAGCAGAACCGCGCCTGGGCCGGCGACCCCGACGGGCCCTGCCACGACATCCTGTCGAAGCCGCTGATCGCCGCGGTGGCGGGCTATGCCTGTGCCGGCGGGCTCGGCGTGGCGCTGCGCTGCGACCTGCGGGTGGCGGAGGAGGGCGCCACCTTCGCCGTGCTGTCGCGGCGCTGGGGCGTGCCGATGAGCGACGGCACCACGGTGCGCCTGCCGCGGCTGGTCGGCTCGGGGCGCGCGCTCGACATGCTGCTGACCGCGCGCAAGGTCGGCGCGGCCGAGGCTGTCGCGATCGGCCTCGCCGACCGCCTGGTGCCGACCGGCCAGGCACTGGCCACGGCGGTGGCGATGGCGCATGAGATCGCCGCCTTCCCGCAGATCGCCATGCGGTCGGACCGGCAATCCGCGATCCGGCAATGGGACCTGTCGCTGCCCGAGGCCTTCGCGCAGGAGATGGACCTGGCGGCGGCGGCGAAGCGGCTGGAGGCGCAGGCCGGCGCGGCCCGCTTCGCCGCCGGCGCCGGCCGCCACGGCGCCGCCGCCAACGACCGCGACCCACACTGATGCGTGCGGTCCGCGCCCGCAGCTTCGGCGGCATCGGCGCGCTGGCGCTGGAAGAGGTGCCGCCGCCGGCGATGCTGCCGGGCGGGGTGCGGATCGCGGTGCAGGCGGCAGGGGTCAGCTTCGCCAACCTGCTGGTGATCGAGGGCCGGCACCAGAACCGCCCCGCCCTGCCCTTCACCCCGGGCACGGAGATCGCCGGCATCGTCACCGACCTGGAGCACGACGGGAGCCACGGCCTGCAGCCGGGCGACCGGGTCTGCGCCGGCCTGCCTGCCGGCGGCTTCGCGGAACAGGCCGTCGCCGCCGCCGACAATGTCTTCCGCATACCGGATGGCCTGGGCTTCGCCGCCGCGACCCATTTCCCCACCATCTATGCCACGGCCTATTGCGCGCTGGCCTGGCGGGCGCAACTGCAGCCGGGGGAGGTCCTGCTGGTCCACGGCGCGGCGGGCGCCAGCGGCCTCGCCGCGGTGGAGATCGGCGCCGCGCTGGGCGCCAGGGTGATCGCCACCGCCGGCAGCCCGGACAAGGCCGCCGCCGCCCGTGCCCATGGCGCCGCGGCCGCGATCGACCATCGCGCCGGCCCGATCCGCGAGGCGGTGCTGGACCTGACCGGCGGCAGCGGCGTGGATGTCGTCTTCGATCCGGTCGGCGGCGAGCTGTTCGACCAGTCCCTGCGCTGCGTCGCGCCGCTGGCCCGGATCCTGACCATCGGCTATGCCTCCGGCCGGATCCCGCAGGTTCCCGCCAATATCCTGCTGGTGAAGAACCTCAGCCTGATCGGCCTCTACTGGGGCTATTACATGGCCTGGGGAAAGACCCAGGCCCCGCCCGCCCTGCGCGCCCGGGTCCGCACCATGTTCGACGACCTGTTCGCCCTGTTCGACCAGGGCCGCCTGCACCCCGCCGTCGACAGCGAGCTGCCGCTGGCGCGGTTCGCCGACGCCCTGCGCCGGGTGCAGGACCGCAAGGTCATCGGCAAGGTGGTGCTGCTGCCGTAAGGGGCGGGCGCACAGAAACCGACAACGGCGCTACCCAGGCGAACGGCTTCGGCTTCAGGCGCCGAGCGGCTGCCATGGATCAAGCAGAACGACGCCCATCGACTCGAAATCGACGCGATTGCGGGTCACGACCGTCAAGCCATGGACCAGGGCCGTGGCGGCGATCATCGCGTCACGTTCGGGCCGCCGATCCGGCACATGAAGGGCCGCACAGCGCCGGGCGATGGCGAGGTCGAACGGCAGGACCCGCCGCGCAAACGGTGCCAGCACCCGTTCCTCCAGCCAGGCCCGAAGCCGGGCCCCCTGCCGTACATCGCGTCGTTCCATGAGCTGGACGCCGAGTTCGAGTTCGTAAACGGTCACCACCGACAGGAACAGCTCGTCCTCCCGCACGGATTCCGCCCATGACCGGACATGGGCATCGGCACGCCGGCGATTGCGCAGTTCGGACCAGACATTGGTATCCAGCAGATAGCTCAATCGAATTCCGCCGGACGGGAGAAGCTGTCGCCCAGGCGTGGCGGGTCGAAGTCGATCTCGTCGTCCTCGTCCTGCGCGACGATCTCAAGCAGGCTACGCTGCCCGCCGACCAGCTTCTGATAGTCGCCATAGCTCAACAGGACATGCGCCGGGCGACCACGATCGGTGATGATGACGGGCCCTTTCTCGGCCGCCTTCTTCGCGCCACCGGCATCCTGGTTGAACCGCCGGCTGGAGATCGTCGTGATGCTCATCCATGTCTCCACCGCTGATTGCAAAAGCGGGCGAAGGCCGGAGTATAGGAAATTAGCAACGTTTCTACAAGATGGGGCGTCCGATCAGGCCGAGGGCGGCGGTGCCGCCCGACATGGCGCCGGCAGGGCTGACCCGGGTTGGCTATAAGACCGTCTATCTCGTCGGGAACGCTGCACGCGGCGTGCTGGAGCAGCTGCTGGCGTGCGGCCGGGACCGCCCTCTCATCCGGCACTCCAATCCTCCAGGGCCAGCCCCGGCACCCGGGCGAATTCCGCATGATTGGCGGTGACCAGGACAGCCCCGCGGCGACGTGCCTGCGCCGCAATCAGCAGGTCATAGGGAGCGATCGGGGGCCCGGCTACCTTGAGGGCGGCGCGCAGGCTACCAGCCTCGACCGCATCCTCTGGCGAAAAGGGAATGATCTCGATCGGCGCCTGCAGGAAGATCGCCAGCCGTTCGGCATTCTCCCGTCTGCGGGCCGAATTGGCGACGCCGTAGTGCAGTTCGAACAGGACGATCGAGGACAGGGCCAGTACTCCTGTCCCCACTGCCCCGGCAAACCGCTCGACGACCGGGGCCGGATCCTGCTTCAGGACCGCGATGACGACGTTCGTGTCCAGGCAGATCATGGATCGAGAGCAGCATCGTCATCGGCCGGCATCTCAGGCTGCTCTCGCCCCTCCTCCATGAACGGCACGTCCTTGTAGGCGGCGAGCGCCGCCAGCCAGGCATCGGCATTGAACTCCAGCGGCTCCAGGATCACGCCCTGCCCGAACCGCCGCACCCGCACCTCGCTCCCCGGCAGGCGGAATGCCTTGGGCAGCCGTACCGCCTGACTGCCGCCATGCTTGAACAGCTTCGCCGTCTCAGACCCCGACATGACCGCCTCCGATCAAATGTAGATACGATTAATATCTACTCTGCAGCGGCATTCGGCAAGATCGCCGGCACCAGCCGATGGCCCTCACCTCATTCCCACTCGATCGTCCCCGGCGGCTTGCTGGTGATGTCGTAGGTCACCCGGTTGATGCCGCGGACCTCGTTGATGATGCGGGTGGCCATGCGGCCCAGCAGGGCATGGTCGAAGGGGAAGACGTCGGCCGTCATGCCGTCGGTGGATGTCACCGCGCGCAGGGCGCAGGCATGGTCGTAGGTGCGGGCATCGCCCATCACGCCGACGGTGCGCACCGGGAGAAGGACCGCGAAGGCCTGCCAGATCGCGTCGTAGAGGCCGGCGTTGCGGATCTCCTCCAGGTAGATCGCGTCGACCTTGCGCAGCAGGTCGCATTTCTCCTTCGTGACCTCGCCGGGGATGCGGATCGCCAGGCCGGGGCCCGGGAAGGGGTGGCGGCCGACCAGGCGTTCGGGCAGGCCGAGCTCGCGGCCCAGGTCGCGCACCTCGTCCTTGAACAGCTCCCGCAGGGGCTCGACCAACTTCATATTCATGCGCTCGGGCAGGCCGCCGACATTGTGGTGCGACTTGATCGTCACGCTGGGGCCGCCGTGGAACGACACGCTCTCGATCACGTCGGGATAGAGGGTGCCCTGCGCCAGGAAGTCGGCGCCGCCGGCCGCTTTCGCCTCCGCCTCGAAGACGTCGATGAACAGCCGGCCGATGGTCTTGCGCTTGGCTTCCGGGTCGGTGACCCCGGCCAGTTCCCCCAGGAACAGGCCGGATGCGTCCCGGTGCACCAGCGGGATGTTGTAATGGTCGCGGAACAGGGTCACCACCTCCTCGGCCTCCCCCGCCCGCATCAGGCCATGGTCGACGAAGACGCAGGTCAGCTGGTCGCCGATCGCCTCGTGGATCAGCACCGCGGCGACGGAGGAGTCCACGCCGCCGGACAGGCCGCAGATCACCCTGCCCTGCCCCACCTGGGCGCGGATACCGGCGATCGCCTGGGCGCGGAACGCCGCCATCGTCCAGTCGCCGGCACAGCCGCAGACATTGCGCACGAAGTTGCGCAAGAGCGCGCCGCCATGCGGGGTGTGGCTGACCTCCGGGTGGAACTGCACGCCGTAATAGCCGCGCGCCTCGTCGCAGATCGCGGCGAAGGGTGCGCCGTCGCTGACGCCGACGGCGCGGAAGCCGGGCGGCAGCCGATCGACATGGTCGCCATGGCTCATCCAGACCTGCTCCCGCGCGCCGGGCGCCCAGACGCCGCCGAACAGCGGGCAGTCGTCGGTCACCTCGACGAAGGCGCGGCCGAACTCGCGATGCTCCGGCGCGGTGACCGAGCCGCCGAGCTGCGCGCACATCGCCTGCTGGCCATAGCAGATGCCCAGCACCGGCACCTTCGCCGCGAACACCGCCTCGTCGATGCGCGGGGTGCCGGCCTCCGCCACCGAGGCGGGGCCGCCGGAGAGGATCACCCCTTTCGGCGCCAGCCGGGCCAGCGCGTCGGCTGCCTTGTTGAACGGCGCGATCTCGCAATAGACGCCGCTTTCCCGCACCCGGCGGGCGATCAGCTGGGTGTACTGGGCGCCGAAATCGACGATCAGGATGGTGTCGTGCCCGGCGGCGACCGGGTCGACGGCGGAGGCGGCGGAGGTGGGGGCGCTGTCGGTCATGGCGACCGTATAGGGCCGCCGGCCGGGCGGCTGCAAGCGGCGCGTCGCGGCGCAAACGGGATGCGGCCCGCATGCCCGCCGCCGGCGGCTGCGAGGACGGGACTCGATGGCCCCCCGCCAGGTCGTCCCATGGCTTGACCATGGGACCCATTCCGCCAGCGGCACGCTTTGGCTGGCGGAATGGCTTCCCGGGTCAGGCCCGGGAACGACGGATGGGGATAACCCGAACCTAGCTGTTCTTCGCCTTGTAGGCGGCGACCGCCTCCTTCAGCGCGGTATATTCGGCGCAGCCGAACAGGCAGAGCTCGTCCAGCTTCGACAGATGCTCCTCCGCCTTGGCCAGGTTGCCAGTCTGCAGATAGGCCTCGCCGACATATTCGTGCGCGCCCTTGTGGTCGGGGTCGATCTTCAGCGCCTGGCCGTAGGCGGCGAAGGCGGCGTCGTAATTGCCCAGGTTGCGCTGGGCATAGCCCAGATAGTTGAAGGCGTCGGCGGATTTCGGCTCGCGCCGGACATAGGCGGTCAGCGCCTCGATCGCCCGCTGCCAGTCCTTCATCTCGATCGCCTTCTGGCCGGCCGTGAAGTCCGGATCGCCGGCCATCGCCTGCCCGCCGGCGGAATCGTTGTTGTCATTGCCCATGGCCCACGCCGGAGCGGAGGCCATGCCCTGGCCGACCAGCAGGGCCAGGGCAAAGGCGAGCGAAAGGCCGAGCGTGGCGCTGGCGCGGCGCGGCGCCGGTGCAGCGACGGCATGGCGGGACGGGATGGGCGGCTGGCGCATGTTGGGCTCCCTGGCAGAGGCATGCCGCGGCCGGCAGAGCGTCGAACTAACGGACCGGCGGGGCGACGGACGGATTATAGATGCCAGATGCATCCTGTCTGCCCGCCGTCCAGGGCCGGGTCTTCACAGCTGCGCCAGCACCGCTGCCGCTACCCCTTGCGGGACAATCGCGCGACGTAGAAGCCGTCGGTATCGTCGCTATGCGGTGCCAGAACCCGGCCGAGATCGCAGGCCGCACCGGCCGAGGCCGCTTCCGGCAGCGCCTCGAAGTCCGGATGAGCCGCCAGAAAGGGCCGAACCACATCCTCCCCTTCCTCCGGCAGCAGGGAACAGGTGGCATAGACCAGCACCCCGCCGGGCGCGACCAGGCCGGCGGCGCGGTCCAGCAGGTCCGCCTGCACCGCCTGCAGGTCCGCCAGCCGCGCCGGGGTCAGGCGCCAGCGATCCTCCGGCGCGCGGCGCCAGGTACCGGTGCCCGAGCAGGGCGCGTCGACCAGCACCCGGTCGCAGGCGCCGGCCAGTTCCTCCGGCGGCGGCCAGGGCAGGAACTCGATTTCCGCGCCGGCCTGCAACGCACGGGGGCGCAGCCGGTCCAGCCGGTCGGCGGCGATGTCGGTCGCCAGCAGGCGGCCACCCGCCTGTCCACTTCCACCCTGCCCTCCTGGCATCGCCTGCAGCTCTGCCGCGACGGCCAGGATCTTGCCGCCGGCGCCGGCACAGAGGTCCAGGACGATCATGCCCGGCCGGGCGTCGACCAGATGGGCGACCAGCTGCGAGGCCGCGTCCTGCGGCACCAGGCTGCCGTCGCGCAGCAGCGGGTGGTCGCGAAAGGCACCGCCGGTCGCGGTCTCCGGCAGGCGGATGCCCTGCGGGGCGAGCGGCGCCGGTTGCGCGGCCAGCCCTTCGGCCCGCAGGCGGGCCAGCATCGGCGCCCGGCCGCCGCGGCCGGCATGGGCACGCAGGTCGAGCGGCGCCCGGCCGTTCAGAGCGGCCAGCGCCGCGCCGGCATCCGCACCGAAGCGGCGCCGGAAGCTGTCCGCCAGGAAGGCAGGAATGTTGGCGGCCGCCCAGAACGGCATCGCCGGCGCATGGCGGTCAGCCTCGAGATCCGCCAGCGCGCGGCGCTCGGCCGCGGTCAGCGGCGGTGGCGCATGGCGGCCGCTGCCGCAGAACGCTTCCAGTTCGGCGGCCGTGTGGCCGGCGGCCGCGAAGGCGACCAGCCGGTCGCCCGGATCGGCGTCCTGCGAGTCCGGACCGTAGAGCCGCCAGGCCAGGCGGGCGCGGTCGCGCAGGGCGGCATAGACGATCTCGCGGATCCGCCGCCGGTCGCCGGAGCCGGCATAGCGGTTCGCCCGCCCCCAGTCGTGCAGGATGCGGTCGACGGGCCGCTCGCCCGCCATCGCCGCAGCGAACAGGGCGGCCGCGGCGGCAAGACGGGCCGCCGGGGTCATGAGAGGCCAGTTGCCTTACAGGTCGGGGCGGTAGTTCGGCGGCTCGCGCATGATCGCCACGTCGTGGACATGGCTCTCCCGCAGGCCGGCGCCGGTGATCCGCAGGAAGCGCGCCTTGCGCTGCATCTCGCGGATCGTGGCGCTGCCGGTATAGCCCATCGCCGCCCGCAGGCCGCCGACCAGCTGGTGCACGACGGTGCCGGCCGGCCCCTTGAAGGGCACCCGGCCCTCCACCCCTTCGGGCACCAGCTTCAGCTTGTCGCCGACCTCCTGCTGGAAATAGCGGTCGGCGGAGCCGCGGCCCATGGCGCCCAGCGAGCCCATGCCGCGATAGGCCTTGTAGGACCGGCCCTGGTACAGGAACACTTCGCCGGGGCTTTCCTCGGTGCCGGCCAGCAGGGAGCCGATCATGGCGCAGTCGGCGCCGGCGGCGATCGCCTTGGCCAGGTCGCCGGAATACTTGATGCCGCCATCGGCGATCACCGGGATGTCGTAGTCGCGGGCGACCGATACCGCGTCCAGGATCGCGGTCATCTGCGGCACGCCGACCCCGGCCACCATCCGGGTGGTACAGATCGAGCCGGGGCCGATGCCGACCTTCACCGCATCGGCGCCGGCCTCGATCAGCGCCTTGGCACCGTCGCGGGTGGCGACATTGCCGCCGATCACCTGGGTGTAGTTCGAGCGCCGCTTGATCTCGTTGATCGCGTCCAGCACGCCGCGGGAATGGCCATGCGCGGTGTCGACCACCAGCACGTCGACCCCGGCATCGATCAGCGCCTCCGCCCGGGCAAGTCCGTCCGGCCCGACGGAGGTGGCGGCGCCGACCCGCAGCCGGCCCTGATCGTCCTTGCAGGCATTGGGATAGTTCTGCGCCTTCTCGATATCCTTCACCGTGATCAGGCCGATGCAGTGATAGTCGTCGTCGACCACCAGCAGCTTCTCGATCCGGTGTTTGTGCAGCAGGCGCTTCGCCTCCTCCAGGCTGCAGCCTTCCTTCACCGTGACCAGGTCCTTCTTCGTCATCAGCTCGCTGACCGGCTGGTCGTTGTCGGTGGCGAAGCGGACGTCGCGGTTGGTCAGGATGCCGACCAGCTTGTTCGACGGCTCCTCGGTCACCGGGATGCCGTGGATGCCGTGCCGGTCCATCAGCGCCAGCGCATCCGCCAGGCGGGCGTTCGGCGCGATGGTGACCGGGTTGATCACCATGCCGGATTCGAACTTCTTGACGGTGCGGACCGTGTTGGCCTGCTCCTCGATCGACATGTTCTTGTGGACGATGCCGATGCCGCCGGCCTGCGCCATGACGATCGCCAGCGGCGCCTCGGTGACCGTGTCCATGGCGGCAGAGAGCAGCGGGATGCCCAGCATCACGTTCCGGGTGACGCGCGAGCGCGTGTCGACCGTGCCCGGCAGGACCTCCGACTCCGCGGGTTCCAGCAGCACGTCGTCGAAGGTCAAGGCTTCCCGGAATTCGACCATCTCGGCCCCCAATCTGCGCAGCGATGGCGGGTGATATAGCGATGCCGGGCCGCGCTGGCCAGAAGCGACCTGCGAACGGCCGCAGGACGGGCCCTGCAGAGCGTCAGTCCGCGCTGCCGTCAGCGGCCGGCGGTTCGTCGGAGTCGGAGCCCGGCGCAGGGCCGGCACCGCCATCGCCCCTGAATCCCTGGGCGACGACATAGGCTTCCGAGCTGTCGCTGCGGCTGGCCGGCGGCTTGGCGTGGCGGACCTGGGCGAAATCCGCCTTCATCCGCTGCAGCAGGCTGTCCTCCGCGCCGCCCTGCAGCACCTTGCACAGGAAGGTGCCGCCCGGCGCCAGCACCGCACAGGCCAGGTCCAGCGCCGCCTCGCACAGCGCCATGATGCGCAGATGGTCGGTCTGCCGATGGCCGGTCGCCGCCGGCGCCATGTCCGACAGCACCAGGTCCGCCGGCCCGGCCAGGGCTTCGCGCACCCGGGCCGCCGCCTCGGGGTCGCGCATATCGGCCTGCATCACCGCGGCGCCCGGCACGGGATCCATCTCGTTGATGTCGACCGCCAGGATCCGCGCGCGCTTGCCGCAGCGTTCCACGGCCACCTGGGTCCAGCCGCCCGGCGCGGCGCCCAGGTCCAGCACCCGCAGCCCAGGCTTCAGCAGGCGGAAGCGGTCGTCCATCTCCGCCAGCTTCCAGGCGGCGCGGGAGCGGTAGCCCTGCGCCTGCGCGGCGGCCACATAGGGGTCGTTCAGCTGCCGCTGCAGCCAGCGCTGGGACGAGGTCTTGCGGCCGCGCGCGGTCTTCACCCGCTGGGTGAGCTGGCGGCCGGCGCCCTGCGCCACGGCGGTGGAGCTGCGGCGGCCCGCCCCCGTCCGCTTTCCTGGCGCGCCCGGCCGCTTTCCTGGCGGTTTGGCCATCGGGAACTGCCCGCCGCGTCAGACCGAGGCGGCGTCGCCGCCGCCCCTGCCGTCATTGCCGCGCCCGTCGCCACCCCGTCCGTCGCCACCGCGGCCTTCAGCGGCCCTGTTCTCGCCTCCCCTGTTCTCGCTCCCCCTGTTCTCACTTCCGGGCCCGCGCCGGCGGCGGCCGCGACCGGAGCGCCTGCGCCCGCCGCGATGATGCTTCATCAGGCCATGCAACAGGCCCTCGCGCACGCCGCGGTCCGCGACCCGCAGCCGGGCGGCCGGCCACAGCCGGTGGATCGCCTCCAGGATGGCGCAGCCGGCAACCACCAGGTCGGCCCGTTCGGTCCCGATGCAGGGATGGTCGGCGCGTTCCTCCACCGGCAGCCGCGCCAGGGTGTGGGAGATGCGCTCCACCTCAGTCACCTCCAGCCAGCGGCCGTCGACCGCGGACCGGTCGTAGCGCGGCAGGTCCAGCAGCACGCCGGCCACCGTGGTCACCGTGCCGGAGGTGCCCAGCAGCTGCACCGCGCCGGCGGCCAGCTCGTCGGTCCAGTCGAAGCGCGCCTTCTGCGCCGCCAGCTGCTCGCCGATATGGTCCACCATGCGGCCATAGGCGGTCAGCAGCGGCTCGTCCGGATCGCCCGTCTCGCTCCAATGCTCCGACAGGTTCACCACCCCCCAGGGCAGCGAGAACCAGCCCAGGCTCTTGATCCGATCGGGGTCGCCCACCGGCCGCCGCGGGTCCAGCGCCACCCAGCTCAGTTCCGTGGAGCCGCCGCCGATGTCGAAGACCAGGGCGCGGCGATGGCCGAAATCCAGCAGCGGCGCGCAGCCGGCCAGGGCCAGCTGCGCCTCCTCGCCGGTGGTGATGATGTCCAGCCGCAGGCCGGTTTCCTTCTGCACCCGGTCCAGGAACTCGGCACCGTTGCTGGCGCGCCGGCAGGCCTCGGTGGCGATGGCGCGCACCCGGGTGACCTGGCGGCGACGCAGCTTGCCGGCGCAGATCTGCAGTGCGCGGACCGCCCGCTCCATCGCCTCGTCGGACAGCCGGCCGGATTCGCGCAAGCCCTCGCCCAGGCGGACGATGCGGCTGAAGGCGTCGACGACGACGAAGCCGTCGCGGTCGGGCTGCGCCACCAGCAGCCGGCAGTTGTTGGTGCCCAGGTCCAGGGCGGCGAAGAACTGCCCGCGCCGCGGCCGCCGGCGCCGTGGCCGGCCCGGCTGCGCGGCCGCATCCGCCGCCATGGCTTGTGCCTCGGCCTGGTTCTGGGACGGGAGCCGGGATTCGGGATCGGGCACCGCCGTGCCGGCCACGGGGCCCTCGGGCCTTGTCGCCCCGGCGGGCCGCGCATCGGCCGGCGCCGATGCCGGTTCGGCATCGGCGACAGCGGCGGGCGGATTGCGCAACGTAACCGGATCGGCTGTCACCCCGGCACCCTCCTGAACGCGACCGCGGGCACGGCCCGGCACGGGCCGCCCACCCTGCCCGGTGACGGCCGCGCCGGCGAT
>MDTD01038161.1_pt1 | contig 70286 bp, 70 predicted proteins | sample 811221 | NCBI WGS metagenome assembly MDTD01 (sample SAMN05326646, study PRJNA326480) | marine metagenome | isolation source: seawater | place: Pacific Ocean: South West | collected 2011 | reverse complement strand
TGGATATGCATTTAAAAAATTAATTTCAATGAAAAATATACTGATTGCCTTTTTAATTGTTTTCTTTTTTTGGGGATGTCGTAAAAAAGAGTGTTGTGTTCCAGAAAACAATTATGACTATTCTTCAGAAATTCAAAATATTGTTCATAATGGTATTTCAAGAGAGTACCTGATTTATATTCCTTCAAGTTTTAGTGGTGATTCTGTTGCCCCATTAGTATTAAATTTTCATGGATTTGGTGGAAATATTAATGACTATTTATCATACACATCTATGCTGTCTATTGCAGAAACAGAAGGTTTTGTTCTGGTTTTTCCTCAAGGTTCGTTAATGGATGGATACTCACATTGGAACCCTTCGCTACCAAGTTCTGATAATAAAAGTACCGCTGATGATTTGGGCTTTATTGAAGCCCTGATACAACAGCTATCCAACAATTACAATATTGATTCAAAAAGAATATATGCTTGCGGATATTCCAATGGAGGAATGATGAGTTTTGGCCTGGCCAATCACAAAAGTAATTTATTTGCGGCTGTTGCTTCTGTATCTGGTGCTATGCTCGAAACCGACAATACTCCTAATCATCCAATGCCTGTTTTGATGATTCATGGTACATCTGACGGAGTTATCCCCTATGCCGGAAACAACGAGTATGCTTCTGTTGAATCGACTTTAACTTTTTGGAGAAATTTTAACTCGACAGACAGTATTTCCAATTCAAATAGCATTACCAGTGGAGGAAACACTATTGAATATACATCCTACTCTAACGGAAACAATGGTGTTTCGGTTGAACATTATAAAATCAATCAGGGCGGGCACGAGTGGTTTGACCTTAACTATAACGAACTAAATACCAGTGAGTTAATTTGGGAGTTCTTCTCTAAATACGACATGGATGGCTTGATTGAATAATCTGAAAAATATACTTCTTAGAAATTTCAAATACAAATTCATTTTAAAACACAAAAAAATGTATTTTCGCTATCCAAATACAATTGTAAATCAACTATAATAATCTATTTAAAATGAAAGCACATACAGCAAGCTTAATTAATGCGATACTTTTAATTGTACTCCCTCTTTGGGGTTATTTATCCTCGGATACACCTTCACCAACCGCATTAATTCCAGCAGCCATTGGAGTTATTCTCCTGGCATTGAACTTTGGAGTTAAAAAAGAAAATAAGGTAATTGCTCATATTGCAGTTTTACTTACGCTTTTGATTTTGATTGCCTTAATAAAACCTCTGATGGGAGCTATTGGCAGAGCAGACACTTTAGCCATTGGTAGATTAGGGGCTATGATTATCAGTACAGCTCTTGCAATGGTTTTCTTTGTTAAAAGCTTCATTGACGCTAGAAAGAGAAGAGAAAAAGAAGCTGCTGAAGCTATAGATTCTGCAGAGAACAATTAAATAAAAACTTTAATATTACCGGTATGCAGGAAGGGTATGGAACAAAAGTTCCTACAAATCAACTTATCCGCTACGCAATATTATTTTACTGGTCACTTTTTTGGCTTTTTAATATAGTAGATAAATTTATTGGTGGTAGTTTATTCCTTTGGGTAGGAAGAGACCGTTTTGCCCAGTTTCAAAAGTTTTTCGCCTCAGCAGGATTAGAGTCACCAATAATTGCGAATGCAGCTTTAGTTATAGCCGCTGGACTGGAAGTTTTCGCTTTTGTTTTTTTTACTGGAGCCCTAATATATTTTTTACGAAAAAAGCAAGATTCATCTCGTTCCTGGTTTTTTGTGGGGATTATATTTACACTTATTACTTTCACAATATTTTCTATTGGTGACCATATTTTCGGGGATAGATTTGAACTCCTTGAACATACATTGTTTTGGTTTTTAACCCTTTTCTCTTGGATTGCCTTTATACGCTTAAATAAAAACACTGCCCCCCAACCTTTATTGCAAAAAAAACAATTAGCAGCAGCTTCCCTTGTAGTAGTTTTATTGGTTTCGATAACAACTATTTCTGTTTTTAACTACAATTCAAATTACTTTTCTCGCAGAACAGATGCTCTAAATGCGGAAAAGGTAGGTGAAAACATATACAAAGTTTCATTTCCATTCTTAGGTGGTAGTACTGTTTTTGAAAAATCTATCGAAAAATTTAAAAAAGAATACCCTGGGAAATCTATCAATCATATTTACACTGTACCCAATCCACTTCGATTAAAGAAAGCGGATGGCTTAATTTTTTACATTTTAACTGAGGACAAAAAATGAAAGAAAGATATATAGTTCGTTTTTCAATACTAATTTTTTGGACGTTTTTTTGGGGACTAAGTGTAGTAGATAAAATCATCCCAGATGTTCATAACTTATGGGTTGGAAAAGATTTCTTCGCTTTATTCGTTAAGTTTTTTGGATCTCTCGGGCTTAAAAACCCAATTTTTGCAACGTCGGCTTTAGCTGTTGTTTCAGCTTTTGAAGTTGTTAATTTTGTCTTTTATTTACTGGCAATTATCAACTTTGCAAAAAGAAAAGGAGATATCGCAGAAAAATGGTTTTTCAGAGCTGTTTTTGCCTCTATAATTTTATTTAGCTTGTTTTCCATTGCTGACCAGATTTTTGGCGACCGCTTTCAGCTTTTAGAACATGGTTTATTTTGGCTAATTCTAATCGCATCATGGTTTTTGTTTAAATATGTGCCGAATTTCGAGGATAATTCAATTTCATTCAAAGGTTCAAAAAGTTTTAAATTGGCTGTAGTAATAGGTTTTATTCTTACTATTATTACCTCAATTTCGATAGTTGATTTTTCTAATAAAACTTTTTCTAATGTTGATTCACCAGTTAATGATGAAGAAGTTATCCCGGGTGTTTATAAATTTGACTTCCCTTTCTTAGCGGATAAACTCGTTTGGGAGAAAACAATTAATAATTTCAAAAAAAATCATCCTGAATTAATAGTAAATTATATTTACACAGGCCCTTCAGAACTTAATTCAAAAAAGAAAACTCATTTGTTGCTTTACGTTTTTACAGAAAAAAAAGAGCAAAAAAACGTTGAATAGGGTTTTTACGATTCTTAGTTAAAAGAAAATTATATTTGAAATCTATTTTTTAACCAATTTACCCGAAAAAGTTTCATTGTTGGGTTTGATAACTTTATATAAGTAAACTCCAGCAGGAAGTTCTTCCGTATTCAATATATAATTGCTGGATAAGATTGTTTGGTTAATTTCTAACTTTCCAACAATACTGTAAAAGAAAACTTGCCCTCCTTCACAATTTTGAATGTTCAATGAATTCTGAAAAGGATTAGGAAATAAACTTAAAAAGTTTTCATTATTCAAATTTTGAGCGAACAACTCATTTTGTACAATTATTTTACCCGTCATTCCTCCATTGGCATGTGGATCACATTGAAAATTATATTCACCACCTGTGGAAAAAATATGCTGAAAAGTCCAACCAGAACTAACAGAATTACCAAAACTCTCAGGGTTATTAGGAAAGGTTGATTGGGTACCATTAACATTATGGTTACCACCTGTATTAATAAATGTAACAGTATCACCAATTTCGACAGTTAATTCCGACGGAGACCAAGACATTCCTGAAGTAGAAATAGTGTGATTTGTTTGAGCCAATGAAACAACACTCATAAAAAAAGTGAATGCTAGAGTAATTTTTTTAAGGTACATGTCAATTTTTATTAGTTAAAAGGTTTTTCAATATGCGTAAATTTTAACTAAATACCAATGAATAAAGTAAAAAAAGTTAAACTCATCGCTTTTTTAAAACTGCTAAAAGACCCAATGAAAATTTGATTTTAAACAATTTAAAATTTTTATACACCTTTTTTTTATCGCACTGTTTTTACGATTTACTTGTTGTTATTTAATACTTAAAAAAACTTAGAGACTAATGTCGATATGGATTTAGTACTTTAAATGAGGTGAAATAAATCAAACCACCCAAAAAGTACATAAAAACATCGAACCAATCTCCTGTATATTTAAAGCTATACTTAGGCAAAAGAAATTCAAATAAAATAGAAAAATAAATAATCCCTATTAAAATTTTTAACAAAGATAATTTTGGTTCAAGTTTAGCAATTCGAAAAATTTCAACAGTTAAATAAAATACTATTGGCATACAGAGTAAATCCGCCAAATAATAGTTTAAAAAGGGTTGTATGTACAGATAATATTTTGAATATAATGTTAATCCATATATCACAATGAAAATAATATGCATAAGGTGATATAGATATAAACTTACCCTGGTCCCCACGCTATAATGAATGCAAAGAAAGAAAGAATAGCCATGTAAATCAGCCATATTGAATACCCTATCCAATAACTCATTTTAAAAAATGGATTTTTGGTATTTTTCCATTTTTTCAAAATCAATTCAAGTCTTGACGAATTTTGTGCTTCTTTTTTTGATTTAATTTCTCTTATTTTATCGACTCGAATTTTTTTTGGATTTGTATTTAACCCACATTTTGGACATACATCGGTTGAAACCCAAGTTCCACAACCTAAACATTTACGCTCCACTAACATTTAATTCGATAAATTTTAATCTTAAGTATAGTTTATACTTCTACAAATCTATGATTACCGAATTAATTCGCAGTATTTTTTCAGCAAAAAATCTTAGATTAACTGGAATTAAATATCGAAAACAGAAATGAGAAAAATAAAAGAACTCATCAATATTTACTATTAGAATAGATACTTTATTATTTTAAAAAACACCAACTTAAAGAAGTATTAAAATCTTTTTAGTTTTTACAAAATTTAATGAAATGAGAAATTATTTGATAATTGGAGGTTCTTCAGGAATTGGCAAAGAGCTTGTAAAAATTTTAGAAAAACAAAATGCCAATGTGTTTGCAAGCTACTGCACTAATCCTATGCAGAGCACAGAAAATATTAATTACTTTAAACTGGACGTTAATGAGGATGAATTAGCCCTAAATAATCTGCCCGAAGAAATTCATGGAATAGCTTATTGTCCCGGTGCCATTAATTTAAAACCTTTCACAAGAATTAAGGAAGATGAGTTTTTAAGCGATTACAAATTTCAAGTACTCGGAGCTGTTCGAATTATTCAGAAAATATTACCCAACTTGAAAAAAGCAGAAAATTCATCAGTTTTACTTTTTTCGACTATTGCTGTGCAATCCGGATTTAATTACCATACTCAAGTTGCCATGTCAAAAGGTGCTATTGAGGGATTAACACGATCATTAGCTGCAGAACTAGCTCCAAATGTAAGAGTTAACGCTGTTGCTCCATCTCTCACAAATACAGGTCTTGCCAACCGATTTTTAAATACTGAAGAAAAAATAAAGATTCAATCAGAAAATAATCCACTAAAAAAAATAGGTGATCCAAAAGATGTTGCTGAAGCCGCTGCTTTTTTATTAACACCGAATTCATCCTGGATAACAGGTCAAGTAATACACATTGATGGTGGTTATTCGGTTGTAAAATGATTCATCTATGAATGAATGAATCAATAAGTTATTTCTACTCGAATAAAAAAAGCCTCGCTGTTAGCGAGGCTTTTAAAATTTATAAGTACTTAGACTTAGACTAAGCTTCCGCTTCAGCGTTCATTTTTGTCAAGACAGACATCACCTCTTTAACAGCATCAGCAGACTCTTCTAATAAAGTTTGTTCTTCAGCAGTTAAGTTCAATTCGATGATTTTTTCAATACCTTCCTTTCCTAATACACATGGAACACCTAGGTAAACATCTTTTAATCCAAACTCACCTGTTAACCATGCACAAACTGGGAAAATTCTTTTTTGATCTCTGACAATTGCCTCAACCATTTGAGCAGCAGCAGCACCAGGAGCATACCAAGCTGATGTACCCATAAGATTAACCAATTCACCTCCTCCTTTCTTAGTTCTTTCAACGATGGCATTTAATTTTTCTTCTGACACCAAATCGGTAACAGGAACTCCACCAACGTTTGTAAATCTTGGAAGTGGAACCATTGTATCACCATGTCCTCCCAATAATAAGGCTTGGATGTCTTTTACCGATACGCCTGTTTCATCTGCTAAAAATGCTTTGTAACGAGCAGTATCTAAAATACCAGCCATTCCCATTACTTTATTAGACGCTTTTTGAGCTGTTAAATAAGCGCAATATGTCATAACGTCTAAAGGGTTAGATACAACTATAATAATTGCATCGGGAGAATGTTTAATTACGTTTTCAGTTACTGATTTTACAATACCAGCATTTGTTGCAATTAAATCATCACGGCTCATACCAGGCTTTCTTGGTAAACCTGATGTAATTACTACCACATCTGAACCAGCAGTTTTTGTGTAGTCGTTTGTAGAACCTACTGTTTTTGTATTATACATATTTACTGCGGCAGTTTGCCACATATCTAAAGACTTACCTTCAGCAACACCTTCTTTGATGTCCAATAAAACAACCTCAGTTGCCAGTTCTTTGTGTGCACAAACGTTAGCACAAGTTGCTCCAACGTTACCAGCACCTACAACAGTAATTTTACTCATAATATAAATTGTTAAAATAGATGTAAAAAATTGAGGTGCTAAAATAGTGATTAGTAGTCAGATAATAAAAGATTATCCTGTATTCTTTGAACGTTTTATGTTTTTAACTCTCCAGGATATTTAACTTTAATCGTCCAAAATGTCTTCTGATGATTCTCTTTTTTTGAATTTCTTCCAAATTAAATCAGAGTAGCTGAGAGCAATTAATATATATATCAAGTAATACATATATTTCGTATAACTATCTTTTATGCCAAAGTAATCTCGTAAGGTCAAGATCATAACAGCCATAAAGGCAAGTGTGATAAATGTTAGCCTCCAATTGCTTATTTCATTTCTGAAACGTTTTTTCATACATTTTGACCTCCAACTTTAACACGAACAAAATCTTCCCAATTTAAATATTGAATTGCAGTTTGTTTTATTTCCTCAGGTGTTATTGATTCGAGTGTTTCAATGTATTGATCATAGTAACTCCAGCTCAGGCCAAAAGAGTCTACTGAAAAAAATCGATCTACTTGTTCAAATGCGCCATCGAACCCTTTTAAAAGAGTTCCCTTTAAATAATTCCTTAAGGTGTTTAGTTCTTCCTCTGAAATTAAATCAGTTTGCAAACGGCGAATTTCTTTTTCTATTTCATGAATCGTTTCGTCGCCTTTATTTTTTAAAACATCAGCAGATATGACCAAAGCCGTAGCATCTTGATAGTTAATGATTGATGAATGTATACCGTATGTCCAACCCTTTTCTTCTCGAATATTTTGCATTAATCGAGAACCAAAATATCCACCAAAAAGTGCATTTGTAATGCTTATTTTATGATACTCATTGTGCGTTTTGTTGGGTAAGAGTTTTCCCAGCATTATACTGCACTGCTCAGATTTTTTGGAAACAATGTGAAGTTGTGGATTTGGAATAGAGTTATTCGTCTTATTTTTAATCTCTTTAAAATTTATTTTGAGATTATCGATAAAGCTTCGAAGTGCCATTTTAGAACTATTGGAAATACAACCCGAAACCAACATTTTAAAAGGAGCGTTTATGACAAATTTCTCTACAAATGATTTTATCATTAAATAATCAACTCGATCAAAATCTTCAAGATGCGCTACTTTACCGTATTCACTTTCATTGAAGAGTACTTCAGCAAATTTTTGGCGCGCTAAAAATGAGGTTTTTTCTGAATCGATTAAAAAGTCATTTTTTTCTTTTTTACGAAGACGATCAAATTCATCTTCAGGTAAATTTGGGTTCGAAATAACTTCTTTGACCAATTCCAAAAGAGGAGTTAAATTTCTTTCCAATACAAAGAAAGAGAGTGTTCCAAAATCTTTTGAAACATCCATTCCATAATATACCCCGAGACCATTAATTGCCTCTTTAAATGCCTTTCCGTTAATTTTTTTTGATCCATCACGCAAAATATCAAATGCCAAAGAGGCAATAAGAGGTTGAGACTGATATTTAGACCCTGCCTTGTATACAAGTTCCAATTTCAATAATGGAGCACTTCCACCATGAACATAGTTCACCTCAACACCATTAATATTTTCCTTTTGAACTTTAAGCTTTGTGAGTTCAATCTGATTAATAATTTCAGGAGCCTTACTTCTGTCCATTACCTGTTTTAATTACGTGTAACTTACTTTGAGCATTTTCTGTCAATTTTTCTTGAACCCAAATTTGAATTTCTTGAGCTTTTACAGCTTGATAGTTTAATAGTTCTCGATTAATGTCCTCTACATCGTTACAGAGCTCCGCATATCCTAAATTCATTGCTTTATTCATAACGTTCATTTCTCCATATACGTGAGCGGTTTCAAACTTATTTTTAACTTTTAACAAATTTTCATTTGATATCCCCACTTCCTTTAGTTCATTAATAATTTTCCAAATTTCTTTTTCGACTTGTTCGAACTCTACTCCATCGTTCACTTTACCTGAGATAACTAACATTCCTGGGCCTCTATCTCCTGTTACGTATGCACTTATATTGGAAACTAATTTTAACTCTACAGCCAATTTTTGATGCAACAAAGAACTTTCATCTCGACCCAAAATATCACTCGTTAAATCGGCTAATGGAAATTCAGAGTCGGTTCTCTTACCGATTTTGAACGACCATAAAAAAGCGTTTAAAGGCACAGGTTCTTCAACCTTTTCAGCCCGTGGCCCTTTTTGCTCTCTCTCTTGAATCTTCTGTTGTCGGGAAATTGTTGATGGAGGAATGTCGGCAAACCATTTTTTTACCATATTAAAAGTTTTTTCATAATCAACGTCACCACAAATGGATAATATACAATTATTTGGTGCATAAAATTGTTTATAAAAGTCCATTGCATCTTTAAGAGTAACTTTTTCAATATGACTTATATCTTGTCCTATTGTTGCCCACTTATATGGGTGGTCTTTGTAGGTGATTTTTCTCAATTGAGCCAAATTATTACCATACGGCTGGTTCAAATACCTTTGTTTAAACTCCTCTATAACAACCTGACGCTGAACCTCTAAGCTTTTTTCATCTAAATTGAGTTGGAACATTCTATCCGCCTCTAACCAGAGTGCAAGTTCTAAATTATTTTTTGGTAGAGTTAAGTAGTAATTTGTATAGTCATTGGTAGTGAATGCATTATTTTGACCACCTGCATTTTGGACTTGGACATCATAATCTGGTGCATTTTTACTCCCCGAAAACATAAGATGTTCAAAATAATGAGCCAGTCCTGTAATATTTGGATCTTCATCTCGTGCTCCAACATCAAAAGCCAAATTCACGGCAACTATTGGGGTGGATTTATCCTTATGAATAATTACTCTTAGTCCATTATCCAGATGGTATTTTTTATACTTTATCATTAATCGAATATAAATTTGACTTTGTCAACTGATAATCAGCAACTATGTTTTGAATTATATCTTTAACAGATTCTACTGAATTTATGATGGCTGAAACCTGCCCTATTTCTAAATTACCTTCTTGCAAATCTCCTTCGAAAATGCCCTTCTTAATTCTACCTCGTCCCAGAAGATTTGTAAGCTCTTCCTTGTTCGTACCCTTTTGATAAAGTGCTAAAATTTGTTTGTAAAAATCATTTTTTAACATTCTTACAGGCGCCAACTCTTTTAAGGTCAAAACAGTATCTCCATCTTTTGAATTTACGACATATGACTTGAATAATTCATGCGCACTGGATTCCCTTGATATTGCAAAACGACTTCCAATCTGAACTCCATCAGCTCCTAGACTCATAGCAGCAAGCATACTTTGACCCGTCGCAATACCTCCTGCTGCCACGACAGGAATATTTATATTCTGAACAATAGTCGGTACCAAACACATTGTAGTCATTTCATCTCTTCCATTGTGTCCTCCTGCTTCAAAACCTTCCGCAATAACAGCATCAACACCAGCATCTTCAGCTTTTTTGGCAAACTTGGTATTGGCTATAACATGAAGTACTTTTATGCCCAAGTTTTTCATATTTTGAGTATACAGAGAGGGATTCCCTCCGGAAGTAATTACAATTTTTACTTTCTCCTGAAAAAGAATTTCGAAAAGTTCATCTATTTGTGGGTAAAACAAAGGAATGTTGACTGCAAATGGATGTCGAGTGGCCTTTTTACATTTTTGAATATGTTCTCTGAGAACATCCGGATACATACTTCCGGCACCAAGCACTCCTAAAACACCATTATTTGAAGCAGCCGAGGCTAGCCTCCATCCGCTGCACCAAACCATTCCTGCTTGAATAATAGGGTATTTTATACCTAAAAGTTTTGTTATTTTATTCATATTCAGAGGCTTGAACTTCAGAAATAAGGCCCTCCTCGCATTTTAAAATTCTACCTGGATAATTTTCAACCAAATCCATATCGTGAGTTGCCATTAAAATTGCGGTTCCTCCTTTGGATATTACCGATAACAGCTTCATGATTTCACGAGATGAATCTGGATCCAGATTTCCTGTGGGTTCATCAGCCAATATTACTTTTGGCGAATTTATCATCGCTCTTGCTATGGCAACTTTTTGTTGCTGACCTCCCGAGAGCTGATGAGGGTATTTGTCACCTATATCTGGAAGATTCACCTGCTCCAAGGTGACTTTTGCGTGATTTTTCATTGCTTTTTTATCCTTCCATCCTGTCGATTTCATTATAAAAAGTAAATTATCCTCTATGCTCCTATCCGGAAGCAATTGAAAATCCTGAAAAACTACTCCCAGTTGGCGTCTTAATTTATGAACTTGTGTGTACTTGAGCTTTTTCAAATCCAAACCAACAACTTCACCTTCCCCCTCAGCTATGTCCATCTCCTTATAGAGCACTTTTAATATGGAGCTTTTTCCACTTCCTGTTTTTCCAATAAGATATACAAATTCACCTTTTTTAACCGAAATATTCACGCCGTTGAGAATTTGTTTCTTCCTATGGAATGCTTTTACGTTTTTTAATTCTACTAATTTTTCCATACCGAACTAGTATATGTTTACTTCACGTTCTAAATTAACACCAAATTTTTCTTTTATCGAATCGAGTATTCTTGAAGACAAGTCATATATCTCTTTACCAGATGCACCTCCATAATTTACGAGAACAAGAGCCTGATTTTTGTGAACACCATAGTTGCCATAGGTTTTACCTTTCCAACCCGCTTGTTCGATTAACCAACCTGCAGCAAGCTTCATTAAATCCTCCCCTGCTGGATAGGCTACTACATTTGGAAATTTTAGTTTAATTGAATCGAATGTGCTTTGAGTAACAATTGGATTTTTGAAGAAAGAACCCGAATTACCTATTTTACTTGGATCAGGAAGTTTAGATTGTCGAATCGCTATTACTGCATCACTCACTGACTTGGCTGACAAATCCTTTATACCCATATTTTCCAATTGCTTTTCTATTGCTCCGTATGAGATATTATAATTTGGTTTTTTTGAGAGCTTGTAAATTACTCTGGATATTAAATACTCCCCTTTTACTTTATTTTTAAATACACTATCGCGATAACCAAAACAACAATCTTCATTTCTGAAATAATGTATCTCACCTGATTTTAAGTGAATGGCCTCCAATTCATGAAAAACCTCCTTAATTTCAACTCCGTAAGCTCCAATATTTTGCATGGGACTCGCACCCACATTACCAGGTATTAAACTTAAATTTTCAACACCGTTCCATCCCTTGTCGATACAATGCAGTACAAAATCATGCCAAACAACTCCTCCTCCTACTTTTACGAAAACAAAATCATCGGTTTCTTCCAATATTTCAATCCCCTGTATATGATTTTTCAAAACTAAACCATTGAAATCTTTAGTAAAAAGAAGGTTTGAGCCTCCTCCCAAAATAAGGGTAGAGTTCTTTTTAAATTCATTTGATTGAATTACATTACGAACGTGGTCTTCATTTTCAGCTTGACTGAATAATTTTGCAGACACATCAATTCCAAATGTGTTAAATTTTTTCAAGGAAACATCTGATGCAATCATATTTTAAAAGTAGTCAATCACGTTATGAATTTAAACTTCACTTGCTTTATCTCTTAACAAATGAATTGTTAATTATGACTCAAATTAAATATTGGTTTAAGTAGGCCCAAACATCAACTCAACTTTGTCAATACTTTCCTGAGATCCCAAAATAGTAACAATATCTCCAACTCGTAAACGAGTATATCCGTGAGTAATCATCAATTGGTCGTTTCGAGATATGGATAAAATTAAAATATCAGATGGCAGCCTTAAATCTCTTAGTGCCAAACCTTGTATGGTTGCATCCATAATTTCAACATCAACCGCATCCTGATCCGTTTCCATACCCAAAAGTATACTTGTCGCGTTGGGACTGCGAACAAAATGATCCATAAGATTAACCATTGCTGAATTAGGATCAACTACAAGAGCTTCTAATGCTTTAAATTTCTTGGCATAATATCGATCTCCACTTGCTCGAACAACAATTTCCTTGGTTCCTATTTTCTCATAAATCAATTCGCACCATTGGTAGTTTTCTCTATCCGAAAGCATTAAGACCATTGTGTCCGCGCTTTTAGGATCAAGTTTACTAAGACAGCTCAAGGATATAGAATCCATGAATACAATATCAATATCATCCACAGAACCAATCTCATCGGCTTTTCGCATTGCGGCAATTTTCACACCCCATCCGTTATTTTTTAGTTGACGCGCTAATGCTAAACTCATAGGTTCAAATCCAAAAATTATGGCATCATTGTGACCATCAAAAGCAGGGGTTTCGTGTTTTTCATGTGTCTCATTAACCTTGTGCAGAGCAAATTTAAAGAGTGGAGGCCCTACTACCTGGTTAATTACAATAACTCCAACAATTATGGTTTCGAATTGAACTCCAAATTCTGGAAATGCCTGCTTAATAAGAGTAGCCAAGCCCAACCCTACTCCAGCCTGAGTGACATAAGGCATCCAGTTGAGATGACGAAATTTCCATGGATCTCCAGCTAATGTACCTCCTACATAACCTGCAATAACCATTGAAAGCAACCGAATGAAAAAAAACAAAACAGCAATACCAAATACCTGAAACAAAACGTCAACTTGTAAAGTTGCTCCTGTAAGGGTGAAAAAAATCACATAAATCACAGGACCTGTTTCATGCAAAATCTCGATAAATTCAGGACGAGAAGTTGAATAATTAGTTACGTAATAACTTCCCAATATACATATTAAAAGAGGCTCAATGTAAAATTTATGACCTAAAATATGTTCTTGAACTGTAAAATCTCCCAGCCAATCTGCAAACAAATAAACAGAGTATCCCAAAGAAATTAGAATGGTTACTTTTAGATATTTGTTGATTTTAAACTTAAAAAACCATTTTATAATAATTCCAATTAATCTTCCTAATGCAAAAGATACGACAAGTTCTACAAGAAGATAAATTAGTGAGAGTAAGCTAAAAGGTTCACCACTTAAAAATGTCTTTGCCAATGCAAAACAAACAGCAAAAAGAATAATTACTAAAACATCTTTAACCACAGTTACTCCTATAGATGTTTTGGTAAATGGCCCTTTAGCTCTTAGTTCATTAATAACTGCAATAGCGGAGGAAGGAGATCGTGCTACAAAAATTGTAGCCATTAATATTCCTACTGACATTTTTTCTGCAAAGGTCATCTCGACCATGAATGGAATGTATTCACTTGCTAAAAAGACGCCCAAAACTCCTAAACCAAAGGTTATAACCAACTGTCCCAAAGTATTCCATAGTATACTTTTAAACTGCCCTCTTATTTCTTTTAAATAAAGTTCTGAACCCGCAGCAAAAGCTATAAAAGCCAGAGAGATTTCATTTAAAAAGTTTAAATATTTTGTATTCTCTCTCGGAATTAATTCCAAAACGTCTGATCCTGCAAGAATTCCAGCAAGTAATAAACCTGTTATTAATGGAAATTTAATCTTTGCAAAAAATTTTGAAATATGATTCGCCGAAAGAGCTATAATTAAAAACCCTCCCAGCGCGATGATTATTTCTTTATTAAAATCCAACAGTATTAACCTTTAACCCATTCAACAGTTACTAATTCAATTAATGTCTCATAATAATCTCTATTGCTTATTTTACTTTTTAAATAAGCGAAAAAAGCCATAGCTTGTATATTTTCTCTTTTAAACGGAGTAAATTCAAACTTATCCAATTCTTTTTCCAGTCCCTTGAAACCTCCCCTACTAAGAGACGTGTTGATAACGTTTAAAAAGACATTAAGGTTTTTGTAATTCGGATTAAGTTTGACAACTTCTCTAATAACACGCTTTAAAGCTCTCATTCTATTTAGAACCAAGTCAATTTTTCCCGTTTCTAAAAAGTATAACATCTCAATAAGCTGAAATTTGACTCGAAACTCTAATCCTTTTTTCTTTTGAATCCATTGCGTAGAGTGTTTGATAGATTTAATGACACCTATTCCCCTTGAGTACTCTCCCGCAGCGAAAAATGATGTAATTAAATTCAATTTTCGGTCCAAATCATGACTGACATTTTTTTCAAAAGAAGTTCCTGTTTCGTGTAATAGCAACCGGTGTATTGCATCGTTAAGTCGATTGTCGTAAAAATCACAAGCCCATTTCAACAACTCTATTTTACAAAACAAATCTTCCTTTTTCACTTTATGAAGTATGCCCTTTTCCAAGTCAATTTCTTTTAGTATTTCTCTTGCTTTGGAAATTTTCTTCAATCGATATAAGGCATGAGCATAAAAATAAACCAACTCCCAATATTCATAGTTGTAAACATCTTGTCCCTCTTTTTTATCGATTTTTCTTATTCGAGTTTTTAAAAATGACTCGACACCCTCATAATCTTTCGAAACCAGTGAACTGCTGCGAATTATTTTAGTGATGTAATTTAAATTTTCAACTGAATGAAAATCTTTCTTTTTTAACTCTAACCCCTCCGTTACATCTTTAATAATAACGTCGATATTAATGTCTTTGAGTTGCTGTTTGTACTGTTCTATTTTCCTTTTAATGATGCTCAATGCCAACTTTAACCTTTGTTCCTTTTCAGCTTTATCTTTTACTGTTACGTAGGATTTATAAATTGTATTAAACTTTTCCGGCCCCTGATAATCTTCCCAGTTTTCCAACCACAACATGTATATTTTTGACTTAAGAATATAGTTTTCTTTCCTTGACTCACTGCGATGCGCACGATTTAAATATTGCCAACCAGGCTCATAAGCTCCTCGTTCAAATAAATATTTTGCCAAATTTAAAAGCCCCTCAGACGTATAATGGGTTGTTCCTTTTTGTTCGTTACTTTCTTTTATAGAAATAAATTCAATTAGATGCCCCAAGAGTCTCTTTCTTAGAGCATGATATGCTTCCTTTTCCTTTACACCATCGTATAAAACTTGAAACGCTTCATCTTGAGTTAGTTTGTTGGGTTTAGAAAACCTATGAAATAAATCCAGGTCTTTTCGATTTTCTCTTACACGAAAACGATTAACAAAATGCTCGAATCCTTTTTTTTCTTCTTCGGTAAAAGATTGCACTAAAAAATGAAGTTTATCCATTTAAATTTAAATTAATCGTACGATAAAAATAATTAAAATAAAAGCCCGTTTTTTTACTATTCACTTTTGATTTTTAACATTTTTATTAACCGTTTGTTTTCTTCTTTGTGGATTTTAAGCCGAAAAATTTTTAAATTTGCGGACGCTTTTAACTTCCTCTTGAATTGAGGTTAAAAACAAAAAAAATTTATGGCAGTTTCTAGATTAATTTTAAAGAGAAGTCTTTGCAGTTTCGTTTCAATTTATGTTTGGGGAATTATGCCCGGCAGAACCCAAAGGTGGATAAGTAGAATTTATGCGGATGTTTACAACAAAAACTGGTCAAAAAGATTAATCAAACCCTACTGTAAAGCTCATTACTCCGACCCTAACTATATAGACCAATTCATTCCTGCAAGTGGTGCAGAAACTTACAAAAACTTTCAAGATTTTTTTACTCGACTGTGGAAAGTACCTCCAACCATTAAAACGGATTATGTTTGGGCATGCGAAGGCCTACTCTGTGAATATGGAAAAATTGACGAACTCAATTTGGTCAGAGTTAAAGGACAAAAAAGACATTTAAGAACGATTTTCGGTGAAGGAGGTAAAACTATTCCTGAAGATTATTATTTTTCAAATATATTTTTACACAATAATAATTACCATAGAATTCATGCGCCTGTGAATGGTAAAATTTCACGCATTGAACACATTCCAGGCGACTTGGTTTTATTACGTCCCTGGGCTTACAAAAACCCCTCCCTCCCAGCTTTAAGAAACGAACGAATCAATGTTGACATTATTGACGAGAAAGGTAAGGTTTGGTACTTATCAATAGTAGGAGGCCCGGGTGTTGGAGCTATAGTGTTAGGAGATGAAACTAAAGTTGGAGCTTCTGTAGGAATAGGAAATGAAATTGCTACTTTTCTATTGGGATCAACTTGCTGTATAGCTAGTCCTTTAGCAGTAACCAAAAACAAACTGGGAGATCAAGTGCTTATGGGGCAACCGCTGCAATAAATTATTTTAATGGACTTTTATTTATTCTTAGGATTCATTTTATTTTTAGGAATTGGATTCGGAATAATTTCCTCAACTCCACTCGGCCCAATCAATCTTCTGGTAGCTGAAAATTACTTAAGTAAGCCTAAAGTCAGAATTGTTCCCTTCCTATGTGGAGTGATTTTAATAGATTCGATTTTTGGTTATCTCACGTTTTGGGGTTTTGAAAAGTTTTTAAGTGACTATAAATTTGTTGGTGCAAGTATTGGGATTTTTGGAGGCTTAGCTATTATCGCTTTAGGGATAATAGGACTCTATCAACAATACAAGGGGAAACACGATCCCAACAAAAAAATTGAAATCAAAAAAAATATTTTTCTTAAGTCCTCAACAGCAAGTTTTTCAAAGGGGTTTATTTTATGTGGAAGTAATCCTGGATTTATCGCCTTTTGGGGCTGGGTTGCATACAATGCTAAAACATGGACAAATCAAGCATTTCCTGATTTTGAAATTAACTTTTACAATTTAATCCTATTTCCAATTGGAATTGTTATTGGTGATTTCCTTTGGTTTGGTTTATTCACTTACTTACTGAAAAGAGGTGCTCGAAGATACAGCGGAAGTATGATTGATAAAATCAGGACTTTTATCTCGTGGGGACTTCTCGCGTTAGGTATTTTTACTATAAATGCTTCTTTTGATTTTAAAGATAAAACTCTAATTAAGATTCAGGTTGGTAAAGTTAACGAAGTCGGAACAAAAACTGGCTACATAAATTTAAAAGGAGATACAGTTGTCCCCTTTTCCAAGTACCAACATTGCTACTCCGACACGATTAAAAATTTCGGAATTGTAAGGAACCTTGAAGGAATCTTGATTGGAATTGACTATCGAGAGCGAGTTTTATTTGAAATTTTCGAACTCGATAACGGCCCTGATTACATCTCTGAGGGACTATTTAGAATTATTAAAAATGGAAAAATCGGTTTTGCTGATGAGTTAGGAAATGTTGTTATTGCTCCTCAGTTTAATTGTGCTTTACCTTTCAAAAACGGGAAGTCAAAGGTTTCGAAATCCTGTATTTTTCATCAAGAGGATGAACATACTTATATGGAATTTAAAGATTATTTTTTCATCAACGAAAGAGGTGAAATTGTTGAATAAAACAAGAATTAAGTTTCTTTAATTTATCGGCACTAAGGTATACCCTTTTTTCCGTAATAATTTTATCAGTCCTTTATCACCCGATAAATGGGCAGCTCCAACACAAATCAAATTGGATTGTTTTGATAATAAATCTTCTATTTTTGGAATCATTTTAATGTTTCTTGAATCATTCATGAGCTCCTTACTTAAGTATTTATGATTTTTCAAATCATCCAACAATAATGAAATTCCTTTCAAGTCCTGATTACAATACACCGAGTCAAGTTCTTTCATTGCATTATTCAAGCTGTCTTCTTTTTGAATCGATTCTAAAAGCTCTTCCTTTTGAACACTCATTGGAATTTGAAAAAATATATCGGATTGCATTTTAACAGATTCTAATGCAAAAATTGATTTTCCACCTCTAGTGAAGTCATTTTGTAACAACTGGTCAACCGCTCCGATTGTATCGGGAGGCATTAATATTTGAATCATATAGTTCGACAAAGCAATGGGCTTAAATTGATTCAATATAACTTCTTGAAAACCTAGCTTTGATTGAAAATACTCAAAAATTAACCTTTGCTCATCAGTAGAATAAACATCTGTTATTCTTTCTCCCTCTCCAGCCATTAGGATCTTTGAAATGTAAGCTAAAGAATCTGTATTCAATATGAGTTCAAAAACTCCTGCGTCGACTTTTTTCTTGATGTCATGAACTTTTGAATTAACGTAAAAGTATTTTTTATTTGCCAAATGTATTGTTCCATACAAGTAAGATGTATCCTTAACATTCTCTTTAGTGATTTGCCACAGCAACGAGTTTTGACCAAAACAAGTGCTACTTATAAGTATTAAAATTAGTATTCGATAAATCATTTTATTCTTTGCATATTTTGCTTCGTAAAAAAGGAAGCGTTCAACTGTTGATTGGTATCCAATTTATCAATTTTCATAATGGTTTTACTGTCTTTTTTATTCATTGGAATCATTTCTAGCTTGGTGGCAATTTTAATGCCACTCATTATTTTTATTTCCGAGGCTTTCAAAACATTTACCAACTCTCCGTCCTCATCATAATTTTCGTTTCTCAAAGTAATAAAATCCTTTTTATCGATGTATACTTTTATTTTTCCCCAAATAATATTGGTCCCTTCGTTCGGTGTAAGTTCAATTTGATAACACAACAAACTATCAATAACGGTATCTTTGAGTAATTTGTATTTAAAATCTTCCACCTTACTTGATTCTTTTACCAAATCATCATTGGTTAAATCCGTACCCATCCAACTTTGAGACATTGCGGCTGGTGGTAGCTTAGTAACTCTATTAAATTTAGGTATATAACTCCATACTTGCTTGTCAGCTTTTAAAAAAACACTTCCTTTGTCTCTGGCTGGTGAACTGATTAAAATCATACTGTAATTTGTTCCTTTGGCCCAGGATTTTAACTTCATTTCTCTGGTCCATTTTGGGCGCACAATATTGATTGTTATCTCGGTATATGCCTGTGCTCCTCCCCTAACTTTGTCCTCAGACTTTTTGATTATTTGCTTTGGAGTCAAGTCTTGAGCCGAGCTGAATATTGAGAATAGAGATAATAGTAAAATAAAAAGAGTTTTTTTTACCATGGATTTTTATTTGATATAAAAATGGCTTTAAAAAATCACTTTTTCAAGTAACTTAACAAATAAAGAAACAAAAATTCATATTAATTCTTTCATAAAGTCATAATTTCCAAAAATTTAATTGTAAATAAAACCGTATTTAGACGTGGAATTAAAACAACTTACTGAAAAAGTAATTTCTATTTCAAAAGAAGTAGGAATGTTTATTAAACATGAATGTTCCAAAATAATTTCTAATGATGTTGAAATTAAGAGCAAAAACTCTTTAGTTACTTATGTCGACAAAACAGCTGAAAAAAATTTAGTAGATTTCTTATTCAAGTTAATTCCAGAATCTGGTTTTATTGCAGAGGAGGGTACTTCAAATAAAAAAGGGAAAATTTACAACTGGATCATTGACCCTTTGGACGGAACTACAAACTTTATTCACGGAATACCAATGTATTGTGTAAGTATCGCTTTACTCAAAAATAATGAATTAGTTTTAGGAGTAATTTACGAACCCAATAGGGATGAAGTTTTTTACGCCTGGAAAAACGGAGGTGCCTATCTGAATGGAAAATCAATATCAGTAAGTTCCACAAAAAATATTTCTAACTCACTTTTTGCCACAGGATTTCCTTATTTTGACTATGAAAAAATTGTTGCATATCTAGATGTTTTAAAATGGTTAATGACCAACTCAAGAGGTATAAGGAGAATGGGTTCTGCTGCAATTGATTTAGCTTATGTAGCTTGTGGTCGTTTTGATGCTTTTTACGAATATTCCTTAAACTCCTGGGATGTGGCTGCAGGAGCTCTGATTGTTCAAGAAGCAGGAGGAGATGTAACAGACTTCAATGGTAATAAAAACTACTTATTCGGCGGAGAAATTCTGGCATCAAATTTGTACATAAACAATGAGTTTTTGAACAAAATTAAAACGACCTTTTAGATTGCGCTTGAACCTTTAATTTGTAACAAAATATTATTATTTAGAGTTAGCACTAAAAAGATTATTTTATTCGTTTAAAAGCTCATACATTTATTGTTGTATATATATTAACTTTCAAAATCATCAAGTTATGAAGAAAATCGTTCTCATTTTTAGTGCTGCTGTATTATTAACCTCTTGTGCCATAATAAATCCAGGTGAAGTGGGTATCAAACAAACACTAGGTAAACTCCATGGAACCCCTAAATCAGAAGGTGCTGTTTTTATTAACCCTTTAATTACTCAGGTGGTAAAAGTTCGTACAGCTACAGTCAACAGAGAAGTTCGACTGAACCTTCCATCGAAGGAAGGGCTAAACGTTAAAGCTGAAATATCGATACTGTATCATGTTCAACCTGAAAAAATCATCTCTGTTCTTCAAGAAGTTGGTTTAAGTTACGAAAGAACACTTATTTTAAGTACTTTTCGTTCTTCGGCAGCTGACGTATGTGCCCGTTTTTTCGCAAAAGACATGCACAGTGGAAAAAGAGCAGAAATTGAACAATCTATTAAAAAACTAATGATCGAAAGACTCAAGGACAGAGGGGTTATCATAGAAGGTATCCTTTTAAAAAGTATTGCGCTTCCCGATCGTTTGTACAGAGCAATCGAAGAGAAATTAAAAGCTGAACAAGAAGCTCAACAAATGCAGTTTGTTTTGGACCGAGAGCGTCAAGAGGCAGAGAGAAAGAAAATCGAAGCTGAAGGTATAAAAAATGCTCAGCAAATCATAAAAGAAGGAATTACAGATCAGAATATTGAGTGGAAAAGTTTAGAGGTTTTCCAAGAACTCTCAAAATCACCAAATACCAAAATAATTATTTCAGATGGTTCAACGCCAATGATAATTGACTCTGATAAATCCGAAAACTAATATTCTTAAGAACTTATAAAAAAAACGGGCTTATAGCCCGTTTTTTTTATGCGAAATTTTATTTTTCATTTTACTCGAAATAAAAACCAAAAAAGAAAAAACAACAATAAAAAATTAAAACAAAACTTAGCGACTCTTACAGCTAAAAAGAATGTAGCCTACATTCACGCAATGAAATTTTTTTATTTTTTAATTGGTATTCTCTTTTCAAAATCAATACTTTCTCAAAACCTCGTTCCAGTCCATTTGAGTTTTTGGAATAAGACTATAAACCCAACTTTTTCAATCAATGAAAAAAGCCTTGCATACCTAACTTATGAGAACAAATTTTATTTGAAACAATGGAACAACAAAATAGTTGGAGCAGAATTAAAAACAGAAAAAGGTCGCTTTAACTGGTTTTACTCACAAAGAGGTAATACAAATTTTTCCAGCAACAAAACTTCATTAGGGTATACTCAAAAGATGTCTCCAAAACTAAATTTAGGAGTGTGTTTTGAACTTACTTTCTTTACGCAAGCAGAAGTCAATAATAATCCTAAATTAATTACACCAACTTTTGGTTTAAACTATAAGCAATCAAGCAATAACTCTTTTTATTCATCACTTTACAATTCCGGAATTATTTTTCACAACAATGGACTCCCCAATTGTTTACTCCTTTTTTGGAATCATATAATCAACCCTGAATCGTCATTTTCTTTAGGATATATTCAAGACCAAAAAGAACCAATCGCCGTATTTATTTATAATTATTTCTACAATAAGGATTTTAAGTTCTCTTTAGGCGTAAATTCTTCAGAGATTCCAATTGTATTTTCTCTTGTTTATTCATTAAAATCTCTGGAGTTTTTGATTCAAAACACATACCATCAAAAACTTGGAATTTCTACTCAAATTGGTTTAGCTTACAAGTGGTAAGAACTGTATTTATATTACTGCTTTTCACTTCCTCTTTTTCAAAGAGCCAAACTCCTATAGAAAAGGCCATCGAATATTTACAAAAGTTTTCAATACATGAAAACGATTGGGAGAATACTGCCGTCATTTTAGAAGATTTTATTAATCATCCATTGCAAATAAATAATCTTGATTTTGATAGAATAAAAGAGTTTCCTTTACTCAACTCTCGACATTTCTTCGTAATCAAAAAATATAGAGAATTGAACGGTAATGTACTTACTTTTAATGAACTGGTTAATCTTCCTTTTTTCACTCCAGAACTTGTTAAAATTATTGCACCTTTTGTTCGTTTTGATTTTAAAAATTCCAACTCAAATTTCAAAGGATTTTTAATGCATAAAACTTCATTCAATATAGAAAAACCAAAAGGATATACGAGAACAGACGGCTTAAATTACATGGGAGGAAAAACCAATGAAATTTCACGTTTTAAATTATTAAGTTCACAACATAAGTTTTCTCTTGTTTGGGAGAAAGATAAAGGTGAAAAAGTAAATTTTTCATTTATCAAAATGGGCTATCAGGGAAATTTTAAAAAAAAACTGAAGCAAGTAAATGTAGGAGCATATTCACTAAACATTGGTGAGGGCTTAATCCATTCCAACAGTTTTATTGTTGGAAAAAATAATCCCATAAGCAGCTTTTATAAAATTCAAAATTCTTTAAGGATAAATTCCAGCTCTACAGAATATAACTATGAAAGTGGAACTGCATTTATTTACAACTTAGGAAGAATTACATTAAAAGGGTTTTACAGTATAAACCCAATCAATGGCAATCTCAAAAACGATACCATTAGTAGCATAAAGCAAGATGGTCTATTCAGAACATCAAATGAGATTAAACATAAAAACATAGGTCATTATCAAATAATAGGTTCAAATGTTAAAATTGAACATAAAAAAACAACATTCTGTTTTAATACATTAAAGACAAATTTTTCTATTCCCTTTTGTCCTTCACAAGATTACTACAATATGTATTATCCAATTCATAAACTATGGAACAACAGTATAAACTATAGGTTTTTCGATGGAGATAAAACATTAAAAGGAGAAATTGCTTCAGACAAAAACGGAAACCTTGCCACCACTCATTTTCTAGCTTTTAAAATAGGAGACTCCTATAATTTAATGACTAATTTGCGGTATTTCTCTCCTAAATATTCGAGCTTTCGACCCAATACTTTATCCGAAAATTCAAAAATCAAGAATGAAAAGGCTCTTCTATTTGCAGGAGATTTCGAGAACGAAAAAATTCAATTTTATGCAAGCGCAGATTTTTTTGGTTTTCCAAATCCAAAATATCGTATTCAGCTGCCTTCAATTGGAAGAGATTTTATGGGATATATTAATTATCGTGTTTCAGATTCATTAAGCCTAAAGCTTTTTTTAAAAAAAGAATTAAAATCTTCAAATGAAAAAGAGGTGTTTTTGAATGTTCCAGTAAAATACAAGCTGACACACTTTTATGGTAAATTAAGAATAAAAGCCACAAAAAAAATAGAAGCGATTTCTAGATTGGATATTCGAAAACATCAAACAAGTGGAACCACCTCTTTCGGGAGAACATCTTATTTAGAATTAGTTCACCGGAATAAAGTAACCACTGTTTCGGCAAGGTTAATTTTTTTTAAAACAGATAATTGGGACACAAGAATTTACTTATATGAAAAAGATGTTTTATACCATTTTAGTATCCCTGTTCTTTATGATGAAGGAACTCGATTTTACATTAACTTCAATCGCTCGATTGGAAATAAAATTAAGCTTTGGGTGAAATATGGTCGAACGGTTTATAACAATAAGCAATCCATTGGAACAGGAGACAATGAAATAACTGGTAATTTAAAAACTGAGATAAGAGCACAGATTCGTATTAATTTTTAAATCGTTCAAGCAAATATTATTTCTTTTACGATTTCTGCTCCCAATTCATCGTTTAGAGATTTTACAATTTTTGATTTCCCAAAAGAAAGTTCATTGCGTAAAGCTGCGGAGTCCAGACGTATCAGCAGCTTTCCATCAATGAGTTGCTTTGAAACCGTATGATTCTCTATAGTTGGCCCCAGTACCTTACCCCACGCTTCATAAAGCCTAACCTCATTCATTTTAACGTTAAGTTTATATGTATCCATTAGCTCTTTTAAGGCGTCTCCTATCTTTATCTGATTATCTTTTCTTTTCGTCATGGTGCTAATCTTTTTTTAATCCACTCTTCCTCAATTAACTCAAATATTATCCTATCGTGTAATCGGCTTGAAGCTCCTTGCCAAAATTCAAAATACTTAGGTACCAACCTTAAACCTCCCCAGTTTTTTGGACGTGTGACTTCTTTATTTTGAAATTTCTTTTTTATTTGCTCAACAGCTTGTTCAATTTCTTTTCTACTTTTTATTTCCTTACTCTGCGGAGATGCCCAGGCACCAATTCTACTTCCCACGGGTCTGCTCATAAAATATTCATCGGATTCTTGATCCGAAATTTTTTCGACCTTCCCCTCAATGCGTATTTGCCGCTCCAAATCTCTCCAGTAAAAAGTAATGGAAGCATTTTCATTTTTATTCGTCTCCTGGGATTTTGAACTGTTGTAATTTGTAAAATAGGTAAAACCTCTTTCATCTAATTTTTTGAGTAAAACAACTCTTGCTCTTGGCTGATTATTGTTAACTGTACTCAAAATCATGGCATTTGGATCTTTTTCAACATTCTTAAGAGCAAATTCATACCAACCTCGAAAAAGTTCGAAAGGGTCACTCGGAAGTTTGTTTTCGTCCAAATAATCATTTTTAGTATAATCAACTCGCTGGTTAAATATATTATCAGTCATTATTCCGAATCATTTAATTTTTCAATAATTTTATCAACCTCTGTTTCTGTTTTTCTTAACTTTTCAGAACAGACTGTTAAAAGCTTACTTGCTCTCTCCACCTTTTTAGCCAACTCATCAACGTCTACCTCTTCGCTTTCAATACCGTTAACTATTTCCTCCAACTCCTCCAGGGCTTCTTTGTATGTTATTTTCTCACTCACTATTTTAAAATTTTTGATTTTTTCACTCCGTCTTTTAATTTTATTTCAACCTCCGAACCTATTGTCAGGTTTGAAGTACTTTTTACCACATTACCATCTTTCAAAATTAATGCATACCCCCTTTTTAAAACACCAACGGGATCAATAAGCTTAATTGTATTTTCAATCAATTTAAGATGCCCCTCCTCCTTTTTCATAAATTGTCGAGATGAACTTTCCAAAATTGATTGAAATCTGAGTAGTTTTTTATATTGCTGATTTATAGATTTACCTTTAAATACCGAAATACTCTGAAAGGAAGATATTAAATTCTTTTGTTTTCTTTTCAAAAAAGCATCCGAAATCCTTGGCAGATCGCTTTTTATTTCAATCAAACGTTTTCTGTTCATCTCCAAACCTCTTTGAGTTTCTGTTTTGGTTACATGAGATAAATTTCTCAGTGTAATTTTACATTGAGTTATTTGTTCTCTTGAAAAATAAATTAAGGCCTCTCTTAAGCCTATATAATACTCTTCAAAATCAGACATTTTTTCAATCAAAAATTCAGCAACTGCAGTTGGTGTTTTCAACCTTGTGTGCGCTACAAGATCTGGAATTGTTTCATCTCGCTCATGACCAATACCGGTTATAACAGGCAGAGGATAATTAGCTATGGTCTTTCCAAGTTCAAAATCGTCAAAACCAGCAAGATCTAAACTTGCTCCTCCACCCCGAATTATTACAACACAGTCAAAACTCTGTTCTGCAATTTGGCTTAAACTCTCAATTACCGATACAGCTGTATTTTCACCTTGCATTATTGTTTGAAACAATTCTGGTTCAAAACAATATCTTTTAGGATTTGTTTTTAATTGATTTATAAAATCTCCATAACCCGCTGCTGTTTCACTCGAAACGACAGCAATCCTTTTGGGTACAAGCTCTAAATCAAGCGCTCTATTTTTATTCAATAATCCTTGTTCAGTAAGCTTTTTTATAATTTCTTTTTTTCGCCTCTCTAAATCCCCTAAGGAATAACTAGGATCAATATTTTTAACTACTAAGCTTACGCCGTATTGTTCATGAAAACTGACGCTTACACTGAGTAATACTTTTAGTCCTTTTTGTAATGTATTTCCTGTTGAAGCAAAAAAATTTGTGGCTATTCTCTCGTATTGAAACTTCCAAATATTAGCTCTCATTCTAGCCAGGATTCGTCCATCTTTTTTTTCTACCAAATCCAAATAGCAATGACCTGCACCTGCAATTCGCATCTCAGCAATTTCAGCAATAAGCCATATCTCATTTGAAAAACTCATTTCAATTGACTCCCTGATCATTCCGTTCAATTTTGAGAGTGAGATGTGATTATAGTTTTCCATAATAGATTATTCTTTCAAATTTAAACATTTCCAACGCTCATTTTACAATACGACAAAAGTTGTTGATAATAAGCTGTAAAATACTTTAAATTCCCTCTGAAATAGCTTATTTTAGAAGTTTGGTACAACTGTTGATTTAACCCACAAAACTGAATGATTTTACACTATGAAGTTTAAATTCTATATTTCGTTTTTAACTCTCTTAACTGCCCTAAATTTAAATGCTCAAGATTGTGATCAAAAAGCAACCGGAAATAGTAAAATTGCAGGAGATTATTTTTCCTGGGGAATGTTTCCTTGCGCATTAAAAGAATACCTTATCATTTATGAAAAAAAACCAGACAGTAAAAAGATTAATCGAAAGATTGCTCAGTGTTATTTAAATTCTGCAGGAGCCAATAAATCCTTAGCAATCAAATACTTAGATTTTTTAATCAAAGCAGGAAAACCAGATAATGAAGTATATTATGAATTGGGTCAAGCTTATTTATACGTTAAGGAGTTCGATAAATCCATTGTTTACCTGAACAAGTATTTGGAGATAGCAAAACCAGGTAAAGAAACTGTTAAAATTGTTGAAAAACTAAAGTCGCAAGCCTACTTTTCAAAAGAAATTATAAAACATCCTGTAAACGTAACTTTTCAAAACCTCGGGGAGGATGTTAATAGCGAATACAATGACATGCATCCGTACTTAACTGAAAAAGAAGACATGATAATTTTTACGAGCGATCGAAAGGGGGTGAGAGGAGGTTATGGAAATGGAGACGGTTATTTTCCTGATGTAATGCTAACTAAAGTTAAAAGAGGACGGGATTCATTCAAAGGAGCAAGAAGTATGGCCGGTTCTTTTAATACTGAGTTCGATGAAATGGCTGCAGGAGGATCACCAAATGGTTCTTATTTAATTTACACGACGAATGAGGAGTTTCAAGTTTTTAATTTAAAAATCACTTACAAGGCACCCAAAAAAAGGTCATATCCTACTGCTAAACCCATGGAAGGTGTTAACGGTAGAAACAGTAATGAAATGTCAGCAACCATCACAAATGATGGGCAATTGTTGATTTTTTCATCAAATCGAAAAGGTGGATTTGGAGGTTTTGATTTGTGGATGAGTAAAAAACTCCCTAATGGAATTTGGGGAAATCCCATAAACATGGGGCCTGATATTAATACAGAATTTGATGAAACTTATCCGAACTTTTCTCAGGACCAATCCTTTATGACATTTTCTTCAAATGGCTTGAAAGGAATGGGAGGCTTTGATTTATTTAAAACTGAATTTTCGGAAGAACTTAAAATCTGGACTAAACCAAAAAATCTTGGTTACCCTATAAACACAGCTTACGACGACAACACAATTACATTTGTAAAAAATGGTAGATACGCTTATAAGTCAGATATACGAAAAGATTCCCACGGAATGAGAGATCTTTACCGCTTAACGTTTAACGATGTTCTTCCTATATATACTGTTGTAAAGTCATCTGTTTTAGCTGATACATTGATAAATATGGGTGATATCTTAAATTCTCTCTCTAATGAAGCAGAAATATCAAAAAGGCAATTGGATTCTGTTAAGCAAATCGGCGCAAATACTGAAACTATTGAACAGTATGAAAAAGTCCATTCCGATAAACTCGCTAAACTTAATAATGCTGATCCTTTTAAAAATAATTTTGTTGAGGTAACCACTGAAGATGGTGAACTATATGGCCAATATAAAACGGATGGAAAAGATGGAGAATTTATTATGATTTTGGAGCCGGGTCTTTATAATTTATCTATTTCACATGACGGATTTAGTACTATTAAAACTAAAATCAGAATTTACGACAAGTCAAACTTCACTCCTGAATTAACAAAATATTTTTACATTAAACCTAATTTGTAATGATATGGAATTAAACCTAAAACGTCCCATTTGTTTTTTTGATTTAGAAACTACTGGCACCAATGTATCTTCTGATCGAATTGTTGAAATTGCTGTCACAAAGATTTTTCCTGATGGAAAAGAAGAAGTTAAATGCAGAAAGATAAACCCTACAATTCCAATCCCACTTGAGGCTTCTCTTGTTCACGGTATTTATGATGAAGATGTTAAAACAGAACCCACTTTTGCTCAAGTATCAAAAGGACTCTTCGAATTAATGAAAAATTGTGACTTGGGAGGGTTTAATTCAAATAAATTTGATGTTCCGCTACTTCTTGAGGAATTTCACAGGGTTGGGATTGAGTTTGATGTTGATCATATTAATTTAGTGGACGTTCAAAATATATTTCATCAAATGGAGCAGCGCACACTTGTTGCTGCTTATAAATTTTATTGTAATAAAGATTTAACTGATGCCCACAGTGCTGCAGCAGATACAAATGCAACCTATGAGGTATTAAAAGCAATGTTGGACAAATACAAGAATACCGAATTTGTAAACAAGGAAAATGAAGTTTCCGTACCTGTCGTAAATGACATTCAAAAACTTGCTGAATTTTCAAAACGAAACAATAATGTTGATTTGGCAGGTCGTTTTGTTTTTAATAAAGATGAAGTAGCATGTTTTAATTTTGGAAAGCATAAAGGAAAACCTGTTGAACAAGTGCTGTCGGAAGAGCCTTCATATTATTCATGGATGATGAATGGAGAGTTTTCTGTAAATACCAAAAAAGTATTGGAAAATATCAAACTAAAACTTTTGCAAAAAAAATTCGGAGAGTAAGCTATGAAAATCATTTGTATCGGTAGAAATTTTATTGAACACGCTCAAGAATTAGGTAACGACAAACCTTTATCTCCTGTTATTTTTCTTAAACCGGACACAGCTCTTTTGAGAAATAACGATCCTTTTTTTATTCCCGATTTTTCAAATGAAATTCACCATGAAGTTGAGGTAGTAATTAAAATTAATAGATTAGGGAAAAATATTCAACCGAAATTTGCCCACAAATATTATGATGAACTTGGATTAGGAGTTGACTTTACTGCTCGGGATTTGCAGTCAGAATTAAGAAAACAAGGTTTACCATGGGAAAAAGCTAAAAGCTTTGACTCTTCTGCGGCTATTTCAAAAAAATTCATTCGAAAATCTGAATTGGGAGATTTAAATAATCTTAGTTTTCACTTAGAAAAAAATGGCAAAAAAGTTCAAGAGGGAAATACAAATAAGATGATTTTTAATTTGGAAGAAATCATTTGTTATGTCTCCAAATTCTTTACTTTGAAAATAGGCGACTTAATTTTCACAGGAACTCCTTCCGGAGTTAATAAAGTATCTATAAATGATGTTCTTACTGGATATTTGGGAGAATATAAACTGTTTGACTTTAAAATTAAATAATGAAACCTTTTATATCTTTTCTCCTAGTACTGATTCTTTTCTCTTGTTCGAAACATGAAAACCGAATGGAAGGTTCCTGGTTTGTAAATTATTTCATTAACGATTCAAAAACTGAAGATTTCACTTTGGTTCTGAATGAGGGAGGAACTGGAGAAAAAAACGGCTTAACAGAGGTTACGTGGTCAGTAAGTAAATCTGAGCTTACTTTAATTATGAATGATGATGTTCAAAAGTGGGAAAATAACAAAAACAAAAAAGACATTCAGTTTTACCTTTCAAACGATAGCCTTGGAAATTACTTAAGAATGGAAATGGAAAGAATCAAGTAATTCTTTACTTTTTTAGCTAAATTCCGTATCTTTTAGAGAAAGTACCATGAAAAATTTTATTGTAGGCTCCTTGTTTTCCGTGCTTTTCTCTTTATCATTAGTTTCGTGTGGAGAAAGTACATCAAACAGTCACGAGTCATGTTCAGCTAAGTGTAAAATAGAATGTAGTTCTACTGATTCATCTAATCACAATTGTGCTGCAAACTGTAAAGAAGCCTGTCACAAATCAAAAATCGATTCAAATCAAATAAACAGTTGTAAAAACGACTGCGAAAAACCTTGTTGTTCCGGTGAAGATAAAAAAGCCTGTTCCGAAGATTGTGAAAAGGTTTGCTGTTCATCAGATTCAAAGCCTTCAGATATTAACAGCTGTAATGCAGATTGTATTGAGCCATGTTGTTCTGGTGAAGAAAAAAAATCCTGTTCTCCGGAATGTGAAAAAAGTTGTTGTTAGTTCAGGTGGTTAACAAACCTCAACTTGACCTAAAAGCCGTTTTGAAAGCGGCTTTTGGCATTTTAAACCGAAAATGCTTAAAAAAGTTATTCGACCAATTAATTTATTTTATCATTTATATAAAGAAGAAAGTATCCTCTTCTTTAACGCTTTTGTAATTTGCAGTTCTTTTTTATCAACAACCAACGCAAAAACAACGTCGTATTTTTGCTTTGCTGTTTCGACATTTTTATCAATAATATAGAACTTCCTACGATTTCTATAAGACAAATCTTTCGGTAAATCTTTAAATGACTTTAAGTTTCCTGTACGAACATCATAAAATGCATATTTACCCTTTTGTACATCAAAAGTTTGTCCACCTGCTTCGAAAATGTTTTTTTTCCTGTACTGTATCGAATCATAAAGCAAAACATTTTCAATTTTGTATTTACTATAAAGTAAATCAAGCTCATATTCAAAATGAGCATATCTAAAATTGGAGCTTCGGGAACAGCGATCTATGGATAATCCATTAAACCAAAAAAGGATATATGTTTTCCCAGTATCTAACCTAAAGTATTCCGAATTAAACTTTTTTAACTCAAACTTCACATATTTACCTATCGAATCTCCCTTCCACTTCTTGACTATTTCTACTTGAATGGAATCATTATGAAGTTTTTTAGCTTGAACTAAAGCAATATTTTGTGTTGTTTCAAACTCTTGTTTTAGAGTTACACTTTCACATTGAGCTCTGATTCCAACAAAAGAGAGTAAAAGTAGTATGGACGTAAAAAGTCTCATTTTAATAAAGCTTTATTGATTCGCTTTACCAGACCAGGCCCTTCATATATGAATCCTGTATATACTTGAACTAATTTAGCCCCTGCATTAATTTTTTCCAACGCATCTTCCTCGGAGTGAATACCTCCTACTCCAATAATTGGGTAATCGTCACCTAACTGATTATATAAATACTTTATGACTTTAGTTGATCTTTCCTTCAATGGTTTTCCACTCAATCCCCCAGGCCATCCAATCTCATTTAATCTTTCCTCTTCAGTTCTCAAACCACCTCTATTAACCGAGGTATTGGAAGCAACAACCCCATCTAAATTCAAAGTTTTGATGATATCGATTACGTCATCCAATTCCTGATTACTCAAATCTGGCGCAATCTTTAACAATAATGGTTTTGAATTTTGCTTTGACTTATTGATTTCAGATATTTTCTGCATGAGCTGCATTAAAGGTTCTTTTTCCTGCAACTTTGTTAAATTTCCCACATTTGGGCAACTTACATTAACTACAAAATAATCAACGTAGTCAAAAAGAGTTTCAAATACATGAATGTAATCGTCATCCGTTTTTGAGGACTCTGTCGATGTATTTTTCCCAATATTTCCACCGATAATAAGATTTGTTTTTTTATTCTTTAACCTTTCTACTGCTGCTTCAACACCCTGATTATTGAAGCCCATACGATTAATTAAGGCACTGTCCTCTGGAAGCCTAAACAATCTTGGCTTAGGATTTCCAGGCTGGCCTTTTGGCGTAAGAGTACCGATTTCTATAAATCCAAAGCCAAAATCTCCAAGCTCGTTAAAAAGTAGGGCATCTTTGTCAAACCCTGCAGCCAAACCAACAGGATTGATAAACCTCAGTCCAAAAACTTCTCTTTCTAATTGTTTATTTTTTACTTGAAAAAGTAAACGGTTAACGGAAGAAACACCAGGTATACTCGATATGAGCTTTATCATATTAAAAACCTTATGATGAACCTTCTCTGGATCTTGTGAAAAAAGAAATGGTTTTATAATAGTTTTGTAAATACTCATTTTTAATTTTGGTATAATTCTTCTGCTTCTTTTAACACAGATTCAACAGGTCTTGTATTTTTAAAAAAGCTAAGAACGGTTCGCATAACGGCTTCTACGATACTATCAGGGCAACTGGCTCCAGAAGTTAAAATAATGTCTATTTTCTCCTTTTCTGGTAAATAATTTATCGACTTATTTTCTGCTTTTTCTCTCCAGTCGAAATGCTCTATTTCATTTTTATTCAATAATTTGTCTTTTCCTGTTATGAAATATGTTGGACATTTTTCCTCACACAACTCAACGAGATGAGTTGTGTTGGAACTGTTATATCCACCCACAACAATTGCTAAATCAGCACCCTCATTCAACAAACCGTAGGTTGCACTTTGATTATCGTTGGTAGCATAACATAAAGAATCCCTTGTATCAGCGAAAGCTTTTTCGTCTTTATTGTAAACATCTTCAACAACACTCTTTATATACGAAGCTATTTCCTTGGTTTCACTAGCCAACATAGTAGTTTGGTTAACAACACCTACTCTTTTTAAATGAATTTCCGGATCAAATCCTTCACTATATTTACCGGCAAAATCTATGTAAAATTCTTCTTTAGTTTTTTCTCCTCTTATATATTGTTCTAAGACTTTTGTCTCTTGAATATTTTTAACTATTAAAGAGGGTCCCTCTTTAGAAGCGTGTGAAAAAGTGGCTCTTGTTTCTTCATGGTTACTTTTTCCATGAATTACAATCGTGTAGTCCTTATCTCCTAGTTTTTTACTCATTTTCCAAACACGTTCTACAAAAGGACATGTAGTATTGTATTCTTCTGTTTGTATTCCTTTCTCGTTAAGTATTTTTTTTGTTTCAAGAGTTGTTCCAAAAGCAGGGACTATTACTAAATCATTAGAGGTTATATCAGACCAATCTATGAGTTGGTTACCTTTCGTGTCCATAATAAAGTTGATCCCCCTACTTTGTAAATCAGAATTGACAAGAGGATTGTGTATCATTTCACTTAAGAAATAAATATTCTTTCCAGGATTCTCTTCTATAGCTTTATAAGCTCTTTCGATGGCGTTTTCCACACCGAAACAAAAACCAAAATGACGGGCAATTAAAAACCGTACAGGACCAAAATCTAATTTGGTGGGTGTAAAGTCTTTCTTTTTAGGGTCAAGACTTTTTCTAATATCCTTCAACTGAGATATAATAGGACTTCTGTAAAAATCTGGAACTTCAAATTCTCTCATATCAAAACGATTGACTCAAATTTACGAATTAACAGTCTATTCTTTAAAGTTTCTTTTGGTAATAAAGTTTAAACTAAATTGAATAATTCAAAATAAACGTTAAAACGTTTCGTTTTTAGACTATTATGAGGTCAAATAAAACTTTTATTATATCAATACTTGTCCTTTCTTCATTATTGATTTTTGCATCATGCAATTCTGGTAAATATTGTGTGGGAGGTAAAAAAAAATACAAACGCATGAAAAAGGATACAAATATGATGGTGTTTTAACATTTGTAATCATGGTCTCATAATTACAAGACTTATTATCTTTGCATGATAATTTTCCATGCATGTGCGATTCGAATGAAAATGTAGTAAGTAAAGAAGAAATTTCTTTAGCAACAAAAATTCTTGAAAAACTTGTAGCTGACCCGGTTCAATTATTTGAGTTGGAAGAGGAAAAAAGAATTACTCTTATTAAACTATCGGGACAATTAAGCAGACCGAATCGTGACGAGTTCACTAAACGGAGAAAAAACGCAAAAAAAGCTCTCGAGAGAAAAAGAAGAGAAAGAGAAAAACATGCACGCAAGGAAACTGGAATTCGAAGTGCAAGAGAAAACTCTATTTTTGTCGCGCCAAAAATGTTGGGAGAATCAGAAATATCTATTCAAAAAGGAAAAAAACTGGAAAATCCCCAAAACTGCTATGTATGTAAAGTTTTGTACAAAAAACTGCATCATTTTTACGATTCAATGTGTTCTGAGTGCGGAGACTTTAACTATGCAAAAAGATTTCAAACAGCCGATTTAAAAAATCAAGTTGCTGTTGTAACTGGATCGCGTTTAAAAATTGGATATCATATTGTTCTGATGTTATTGCGTGCAGGAGCAACAGTTGTAGCTACTACCCGATTCCCTGTAGATTCTGCATTAAGATATTCTAAAGAGAAAGATTATGACGAATGGAAAGATCGATTAAAAATACACGGTTTAGATTTAAGACACATTCCAAGTGTGGAGATTTTTTGTAATTACATCGAACAAAAATACCATAGATTGGATATATTGATTAACAATGCTGCTCAAACCGTTAGGCGTCCATCAGGATTTTACTATCATTTAATGGAAAATGAAGAAAAGTCCAGGGAAGATCTTTCAAAAGATGTTCTTGAATTACTTAAAGACCATCATCAAACCATTGACGAACTGAAAAGTTTATCCCTAAGCTCAACAAATGAGAGAAAAACTCAACTTCCCGTAGCCTGGCATGCTCAAGAGCCCGGAATAGGCATTAGAGCATCTGCAAAGCTTTCTCAAATCCCATACACTTTTGATAATTCATTACCGACCACTGAAGTTTTCCCTGAAGGCAGACTTGATGCTGATTTGCAACAAGTTGACTTAAGGAAAACGAACAGTTGGCGATTAAAACTCGGAGAAGTAGAAACTCTAGAAATGATAGAGGTTCAACTGGTTAACTCCGTAGCTCCATTTGTTTTATGCAGTAGACTATCAAAAATAATGCGTAAAGAAAACACCGGCATGAAGCACATTATAAACGTCTCTGCTATGGAGGGTAAATTCCATAGGTTTTTTAAAGAAGATCGTCACCCTCATACCAACATGGCAAAGGCCGCCTTGAATATGATGACGCATACTTCTGCACTTGATTTGGCCAAAGATGGAATTTACATGAATGCTGTTGATACGGGATGGGTCACCGATGAAGACCCTATTGAATTATCAAAATATAAAGAGAAAGTTCACGATTTTCAACCTCCTTTAGATATTGTAGATGGTGCAGCTCGTGTTCTTGACCCTTTGTTTGACGGAATAAACTCAGGAAAACATTGGTGTGGTAAATTTTTAAAGGATTATAAACCAATCGATTGGTAATGGCTAAATGGAAGAAGTTTTATTTAATTCGAATTGAATTTTTAGGTTTTCGATATCACGGTTGGCAAAAGCAGTCGGGCTTGCGCAGTATTCAAGGTATGGTTGATAAAACGTTTGAATACATTTTTCAACATAATAATTTTAAAACTCTTGGCTGTGGAAGAACAGACGCTAAAGTTTCAGCAAATGACTTTGCATTTGAATTGTTTACTCTGAGCGATTTTGAGTTTAATCCCGAAACTTTGATGTGTGAAATGAATAAAAATTTACCTCCTGATATTCGAACAAAAAGTATAATTGAGGTAAATTCTGAATTCAATATTATTAAGAACTCATCGGTTAAAGAATATCACTATTATTTTTCAAGCGGAATAAAGAGTCACCCCTTTAATGCTCCATTAATTCGTGATTTCGGAAAAAAATTAAACATTGAAAAAATGCAAAAAGCTGCTGAAATGTTTTTAGGTGAACATAATTTTAAAAGATTTGCCAGTAAACCTAATAGGAACGCTACATTTGAAAGAAATATATTAAAATCTGAGATTGTTTCAAATGAAAAATTAACCGCAAATTTCACACCCCAAGATTCCTACGTTTTCAAAATAAAAAGTAAAGGTTTTTTGAGATATCAAGTTCGCTTGATGATGGGCGCACTTGTGAATGTTGGAAGAGGAGAATGGAATATTGAGCAGTTACATGAAATTCTTAAAAACCCGTCTGGACCGCAGGTCAAACACATCGCTCCCTCCTCAGGGTTGGTACTTCACGAGGTTTGCTTTGAAAACTGATTAATCTCTTAAACTTTGTTCCATTATCATTTGATTTACCTCAACATTTGCCTGCTTTTCCGATTCAATATATATATATTTCCCTTTTCCTGAATTGGATAAATTTTCAATAAGCTGCTTTCCTCTTTTGTTTTTCCCATAACCAAGGGCAGATAGGTACATTCCTTTTGAAGCCTTACTTTTAACAAATGAGTAAAGTCTCTCTTCGCTTTTTCCCAATCCATTAAATCCTCCGTCGGTTGCTAGAATTATCTGATTATTACCATGTTGAATATACCCTTTTTTCAATGTTTTGTATGCCTGTCGAATTGCTTTACCCCCAAAAGTTGTACCTCCAGCTTCTAACCCTTGAATTACTTTAATTATTTCATTTTTATTTTTAGCTGAAGTTGAAGATAAAACTACTTGGCAATCATCGGAATAGGTTATTATGGTTACCTTATCAACCGAGCGAAGCATGTAGGTTAGTTGAATCATAGATTTTTTCAGTAATTCCAGACGATCTTCACCTCTCATACTTGCTGAAACATCAATCAGAAAAACAATATTGTTCTCCTCAAATTTTGCAATAGGAAAGTTTTCATTTTCAACATTTTCTGAGGTCTCTTTTAAAGGAATATAAGAATATTCAGGCTTAGCAAGCTCTTCTGAATTGGTATCTAAAAGTGAAGGAGAAATAACATTAATATGTATTTCAGAAAAAGGTTCGTCTTTTTTTGTTTTTGGTACCAAAGTAATGGTTACTGTTCGTCTTTTGGGATTAAAATAATGTTGAATACTTTTGGACTCATAGCCTTCAAACTCTATGTGCACAAAAAATAATCCCAAATCCAATTTTCGATTGGATAATCCTTCCTTATTAGTGTAAAATTGTTGATAATTTTCCCCTTTACTCAACTCTATTAAGGCCTTATTTAAAGGTTTTCTGGATATGGAATCAATGACTTTTATTTCTACATCAAAACTTAATTTTCTAAAATTAGAATTTGAAAAACTGGGACATGCTATGTCTGAATAAGGATCAAAACTTTTTACTTCACCTCTGAATTCATAAAAAAAGGGTTGATTGGATTCAGAATGATATAACTTTAATTTTTCTTTAAACTTTCCTTTTGCACTTGGATTGTAAATCACTTCTATAACCGAACTTTCACCCGGTAAAATACCCGAATTTGGAGTTTTTAATTCAAACCCTCTAGGAATTAATTGTTTTAAGATAAAAATTGTTTTTTTAGAAGTGTTGGTAACCAAAAACGAATCTATTCTACTAACCCATAGCTCTACCTCTCCGAAATTACTTAGAGTTCTATGCAGCTTTAAACCATCGTGATTAATTTGAGACTTTAACTCAAATAAACTTACAAATGCGAAAAAAAAACAACATAAAGATTTCATATTAAACTTTACCAGCTAACTTCTTATTGTACAATAAGCGTGCCTCCTCAAGCTCTTCAATAATCTTTTCTCTTAACTCCAACAGTTTTTTGAAGCTGTAGTTCTCTGTTACTATCATTTTCCTGTAGAACAACTCTGCTCTTAATGCAGCTAATATTCTTAGATAACCTAAAGAAAACATTCCCGACAAGGGCATTAAAACAAACAAACTTATACTTAAAAACGGATTAAAAAATTTAGTGGATACTATTACCCAAATAACATAGGTAATCAAAAATAAAAACATTCCTATTACAAGTCGTAAACCACCAGTAAAATCGTCTCTTTGAGAAAATTTTTCCGTTAAAACGCCCGATAATCTGTATGGAATATAGTTTAAAATTGCTCCAATCGAAAAAATAGGCAGTCCAAATATTAAACAGAGAACATGAGTAGTTACTGAGGATTTACCACAAACTAATCTCTTATTAAAGTCAGGATGTTTCAACTCAACATCTTTCATTTTAATAAAATACTCATTCAAAAGCTGCTCTAAGTTATTACTTAAATCGGGTTCAGAACTTTTAAAATAATCAATTGCTTTTATCAAGTTATTTTTCACTTCTAACTTTTCACTTTCATTTAAATCAGGCGATTCGAATCGACTAACCATCTCATCAAAATATAACTTTTGAAGCTGTTCAAAAACCTCATCATTTTCTCTGTCCTCAATAAGAAGCATTTCATTTTTGATGGCACTTTCGATTTCTTTGGTTAAAGATTTAGCTGTAGCAAAACTATCTTTTTGATAACTCTCTTTATAATTTTTAATGGGAATAGGACTTCCAAAATTAATTTGAACATCAGTTCTAAAATTCATTGGATTGGAATAAGTTATACCAATTGGAACGATAGTTAATCCAAGTTCAAAATTATTTTTTGCTTCTGCTCCAAGAGCAATCCTAGCAGCACCTGACTTAACTTTTCTTAAACGATATTCTATTTTACTTGTTCCTTCAGGAAAAATCATCAACGAGCGGCCATTTTCAAAATGACTGAAGCAAGCTCCAAAAACAGCATCATTTTTATGGGTTAATTCTGGCGTCTCCTCTTTTCTATAAACAGGTATCATACGGAGTCTTTTAAAAAACCACGCCGAAAATTTATTTTTAAATGACTCTCCTCTTGCTATATAGTATAAAGATCTATCCGTGTATGTTCCTATAACAATTGGATCCATAAAAGCTCCAGGATGATTTGCTACAAACATTACAGGCTTTCCTTTTGGAATATTGTTTTTTCCTACAATTACTTTTCTTTTGAAGTATAGTTTGACGGATATCTTTAGTATAAATTCAAAAAACCTGTAAATCATATTGTGATTTTAAAAACTAAAAGCCTACTGTTATGCAGATTTATCTTCTAATTATTCTTATTTTTCCACCTCCTGAAATAACGTCCTTATTCTCATCCAATAATACGGAAATAGTGAAACTGTATTGTCCATCACTGAGGGATTTTTCATCGGGAAACGAAAATGGCAAGGAATTTTCATGCACATGAATAACTTCTTGACATGCATTGAGCAATCTGAACTTTGTTGATATGTAATCTTTTGATTTTAAATTAGAATTCATTTCAAAAGTATCGTTCAGACCATCTCCATTTGGAGTGATATATTGACAGATGGAAATATCAAAAGAATCAACTGAAAATTTGTAGAATGTACGATTTGATTCCTCCAGTTGATCGAATGATAAATCCGAAGTAGTAACACAATTCCTTTTTGTACAACTTATTATTATGAAGCTTACAAATACAATTTTAAAGATATTCTTCATGTCTAAAATAGATTCCAAAATTTTATAATATAAACTGAAATAGGCTCTAATAAATTCCAAAACTTTGCTATTGAGACTATAATTATTCCTAAAAGTAAGAATCTTATTATGGGTTCAATATTATTTTTCAGGCTATTTAATCGAACACCTATTAAAGCACCAAATATTTGACCAACCCCTAATGATAAACCGACCCCCCAATCAACTTGACCAACAATTGCATACCCGAATAGAGCAATGCAATTGATTAGTAAAATTATAAATACTTTTAATGGATTAAGCTCCGTGAAGCTCTTTTGCCAAACTGCATGCATTACGGCCAACATAAAAACACCTGCTCCGGCCTGAATAAAACCAGCATAAAACCCCATAAATCCAAAAATTAAAGGCAGATACTTTTTTAATGAAATGGAGGACTCAATATATTTTTGAGGTTTAAATAAAACGACCAGAAACAATAAGCAAAAAATAAACCCTACAACTTTCTCAAAATTTTTTACCGGAATAGTACTGGCGCATAAAACACCCAATACAGCTCCTAAAACCGAAAAAACAAGAACCCATACTTTTCCCCTTAAGCTTAATTCACCTTGTTTATAAAACTTATAGGAACTTGTTGTACTCTGAAGCAATAATCCTATTCTATTTGTACCATTTGCTATTTGAGCAGGAAGACCTAAAAACGATAAAAGAGATAATGTTATAATACTTCCACTTCCTGCAATTGTATTTATTATTCCAGCAGATATCCCAGCCAAAACACAAAGTGATATTTCTTTAATTTCAATCACAATGTAAAAATAAGCAACTTTATGGTTTACTTATTTACCATAAAAAAGTAAAAAAGGACTTTTGAATTACCCCATCAACTTGGATATAGTTAAATCCATTGGTTTAATTCAACTCTTTAATTAAAATCAGTTATCCATATATACACGTATATGTTGAATCCTTTACTGCCTGAAGCATTATATTCTCTCCAACTTCTATCACTGCGGCAGGAGTATCTGGTGTACATTTGATTCCATTAATAATCATCTCTCCGGATGTACATTTCATTGTCTCTTTTGGATTTGCCTTTCCAAAATCATAGGTTCCTTGCTTTATTAATCCTGCCGTTAATTGTGTTATTCCATCCTTCACAAAACCTAAGCTTTGTACATTACCATCAAAATATTCATTCTTTTTAATTTCCATATTTTATTTTTGAAATTTATATAAATGCAAAAACCAACATTTATTGACGAAAAGCAACATAAAATCTAAAATTAACGTTGTTTACTGCACAAAAAAAGCCCTAAAGGGCTTTGCGTCGGGATGAGAGGATTCGAACCTCCGATCTCTGGTCCCCCAGACCAGCACTTTAACCGGACTAAGCTACATCCCGAATAATAAATAAGGTACTCACGAATAACTTAAATTGAGTACAAAAACTAAAACTGATTAACTTCACTTGTATCAAGCTTTGTGTAAGCCGGACAAACCTCATGAGATGATCTACAAGAGGAAATTATTCCACTCATGATAACAACTGTTAAAACAATTCCAACTATTTTCAATAATTTCTTTTGCATCTGTCCAAACTTCAAGGGTACAAAATTACCGTTAATCAACGGAAGTTGTCACAAATATAATAAAAGGTTATTAACAATATGTTGAAAACTAAACCTTAACTGACTGATAGAAAGAAAACTAAAATCGACTTACAAGATCTTGATACAAATTCAAAACTTGAGGAAGCAGTTTCTTACAATCATTATTTATAGTGATATCTGAACGATATATTCGTTCATCATCGGACAATTGATTAGACAATATGGATTTAATTTCAGCTTCACTACGATTATCTCTAAGCATTACCCTGCGAATTCTTTCCTGTTCATTACAAAATACATTTATAACGTAATCACAGGACTTATAAGCACCTGATTCGAACAAAATGGCAGCTTCTTTTATAACTAATTTACTTTTTTGTTGACTTTTCCAAAAATCAAACGCTTCTCCGACTTTTGGGTGCAAAAAATTATTTATTTTTTTTATTGCTCCTGCTTCAGAAAATATAATTTTTGACAGTTTATTTTTATCCAACCGATTGTTTTTCTGAACACGAACACCAAATAAACCAATAATTTCCTTTTGAATTTCATCAGAAAACAAAATTGATTTTGAAATCTCATCCGATGAAAAAACAGGGACTCCAAGTGTTTTAAAGATCCTGCAAACGGTCGTTTTTCCACTACCCATTCCGCCTGTTACACCCAAAACTTTCATTAATCTTTTGATTTAATAATGTACTCAACACTTGCGGGTTCAATACGTATATTTTTAACTTTTGGAAACTTATTTAACGTAACATTCAATCTTTTAAATGAGGCCTTAATGTCCTCAAAATGAACACTGGCTCTAAAATCTGTTTTCTTGATATTCTCTAAATCACTTTGAACACACGTAAAGGTGACTTTGACTTGATTTGGGAAAAGTTTAAACTCTAAAGAATCTGGAGCGTTCATAATAGATATGGGAATCATTAAATCTGATTCTTTTAAAGCTTCAACTCCCATGAATACAGATACACTATCTGTGTATAGTGAATCAACTCCGTCTGGCAATTCTAATTTGTAAGCTTGATGTAAATCTGAATCTAAAAGTTCCAGTTCAACTAGCTCAGTAAATATTGAATCGATATTTTTCAATTTAGACTTTGCACCTCTTACTGTAACTTGATTGGGTCGAATTTTGGGTTGTTTTAAAACAAAATGCTCTCGAGCTTTATTTATTTTATAATTAAAACTTGTAATTAATTTTTTCTCAACTCTTTCTGAAAATATTAACCTAATGGTATCTGTTTTTGATAATGCTTCTCCAGATTTTATTTTCGACCCTACTGCTTGAGCAATTTGAATGGAGTTTTGATTTGGAAGCCAAATGTAATGCTTTTCATCTTTTTTTGTAATCACTTTAGTCTTTGCCAAATCAATTTCTAAATTCGAAGTTCGAAATCCAAAACTTCTGGAAATTAATTCAAAGCCTCTTGCTTGTATGGTTACAGAAATAGATTTGGGAACCTTACTCACCAAAATTTCATTTTCAGGATAGTTGATAAAATTAAGTTTAACATCAACACTTTCGCCTCTTTCTTCAGAAAATCGTAATAAGCTCCAAAGTATAGTTGAAACACCAAGACAAGCAAGGAAAACTTTCCATTGCTTTTTATTGGTTGGGAGGAGTCCTTTGAATATGTTTTGAATCTTTGCCAATTATTTTGCAAAAAACAGACAAGGAAATTATTCTGGGTTCAAAGAGTCATTTTCCTGCTCAACGTTTTGAGGCACGAGAGGTTTGGATATAAGCTTCGAACTATCTTTTGCACGTTTCCCCCAAACTGAATTTGGATATGCTCTGTAAAGCTTTTTGTAAGACTCCTTTGCTGCAAGGACATCCTTCAATAATACTTCTTTCGTTAGTCCTATGAAATACATTGATTGAGGTACTATGGTATGATTAGGAAATGAATCGACTACATAATTCAAATATTCCAATGCTTTTACACTGTTTTTGGCATCTAATGAAGATCTACCTGCTCTACATAACAACTCAGGTAAATCAGGAGAATTAGAGTACTCTGCAAGCATTGCATCAACATAAAACACTAAACTATCGTTATAATACGCCAAACTATCGTTTAAAGACTTTAATTTTTCTTGATTACAATCTTTTGAATTTTCAAAAACTATATTAAATTTCGACCTTACCCCTTCAAATCCAGAAATTAATTCTTTCTCAGATAGTCCTGAACTTTTTGAAACATCTCCACACGAAAATATAATTAGTAAGGCTCCAACGGATAAAAATGTATTTTTCATAATTCGTTATATTATTTCGGAAATCGCATCCGATAACTTGCTTTTACAATACCTTTAGAAATATCGGTTAATTTACGCTTTATCATTTGTTTTTTCAAGGGATTTATTTTATCGGTGAATAAAATCCCATTTATGTGGTCATACTCGTGTTGGATTATTCTCGCTGCAAGCCCTGAAAACTCTTCGATATGCTCTGAAAACTCTTCGTCAAAATACCTTATTTTAACATTTTCATTTCTTTTAACATTTTCACGAATTCCGGGAATACTTAGACACCCTTCCTTAAACTGCCACTCCTCTCCTGATTCTTCAAGAATTTCAGGATTTATAAAAACCTTTTTAAAACCCTCAAGTTCCGGCTCTTCATCTGCAAATGGAGATGCGTCGACCAGGAATAGTTTAATTGATTTACCTATTTGTGGTGCAGCCAAACCAACACCTTCTGCTCCATACATAGTTTCCCACATATTATTTATGAGTGTTTTAAGTTCAGAATACTCTTTAGAAATATCTTCTCCTTTTTTTCTTAATACGGGATCTCCAAATGCTACTATCGGTAAAATCATGTTACAAAAGTATTCTTTTTTAGTGGTTCGAAAAACTTTAAAAACCTTTAGCTTTTCTGTCCAAATAAGATTGAAGGATAATTGAGGCACTTACCATGTCCAGATTACCTTTTTCTCGCCTTTTACTTTTTTTAACTCCACCCATTATCATTGTCTGTGATGCAATTTTGCTGGTAAATCTCTCATCCTCTAAAATTATTTGAATTGGGGAAATTTTTTTTCGTAAAAGGTTCACAAATTGCTGAACCAAATGGGTGGCATCGGTATCTTTTGAATTTAAACTTTTTGGCATCCCGACAACTACTGCTTCAAGATCAAATTTCGCAGCATATTCATTAATGTATTTTATGACATCCTTACTGTGAACAGTTGTTAATGGAGAAGCAATGATTTTTAAGTCATCTGTTTCGGCAATTCCAACTCTTTTTGAACCATAATCTAACCCCAATATTCTACCCATGATTTATGATTTTTCATTAATTATGAACAAAACCCATTTCGATGAATTTTAAAAATATATCTTAATCTACAAAAACTCCAGAAATTCTAATCCGATTGGTTAGACTCAAAGAATCATAAACAAAAACACTATCTTCTTCAATGAGCTCTCCGTCGATATATACTTTTAACGTTACATCGGCAGTACTATCCGAGTGAGTAGCTTCAAGCAAATAGTCCAACTCTGTTCCATAAATATCATGACTGATGTCAAGTGGAAGTTCAATTTTTTGATTTGCTCTCCACTCTAAACCAGGTCCCATTATTACATAAACATCATCTACATGATCTGCTGAACCCTCAATTTTGTAATTGAAAACATGACGTTCATCAAGGTTTGTGCAACCCAATGTTGAAACAAAAACCAGTAAAAGTGTAAAGTTTCGAAGCATAACTAATCAAAATTAATAAAATTCAACAAATACATATTACTCTTTTCACAAAATAAAAGCAATATATTCACCTCAATAAAAAACATAACACACTGTTTTTCAATAAAATAAACCAAGATGAATAAATTTAACTTTATTTACAACAAAAAAAACTGGACATAGCAATTAAAAAGCGGTATCTTTGTGCGTCACAAAATCGCGTTATTATATAGTCTATGAGACAGCTGAAAATTACCCAGTCGATCACTAAGAGAGACAGCATTACTTTAGACAAGTACTTACAAGAAATCGGTAAAGAAGATTTAATCACAGCTGAAGAAGAGGTAGAGTTAGCAAAAAAAATCAAGGCAGGCGATCAAGTTTCCCTTGAAAGACTAACAAAAGCAAACTTAAGATTCGTTGTTTCCGTTGCAAAACAGTACCAAGGCCAAGGACTTACACTTCCTGATTTAATCAATGAAGGTAACCTGGGATTAATTAAAGCAGCAAAACGTTTTGACGAAACAAGAGGATTTAAGTTTATCTCTTATGCAGTTTGGTGGATTCGTCAGTCGATTATCCAGGCCATTTCCGAACAGTCGAGAATGGTGAGGCTCCCATTGAATAAGATTGGAGCAATTAGTAAAATCAACAAAGGTACCTCGCAGCTGGAACAACAGCTGGAAAGAGAGCCTAATGCAAAAGAAATTTCTGAATTTTTAGACATCTCGGAAAATGAAGTTTCAAATGTAATGAACATGAACAGTCGGCACGTATCTGTGGATGCTCCATTCGCTGAAGGAGAAGACCATGGACTACTTGATGTTATGGTGAATAATGATTCTCCTGATGCTGATAACGGTTTATTGAAAGAATCTTTAAACAGAGAGATAAAAAGATCTTTAGCTACTCTTACAGAAAGAGAAGCTGAAGTATTAAAGTTATTTTATGGAATTGATGGAAACAGAGAAATTTCATTAGAAGAAATTGGTTCTAAATTTGATTTAACACGAGAAAGAGTTCGTCAAATCAAAGAAAAAGCAATTAAAAGATTAAAACACAATTCAAGAAGTAAGTTATTAAGGGCTTATTTAGGATAAAGTTTTATCGAAACTTCTTTTAAAGCCACTCAGTTGAGTGGCTTTTTTTATTTTTAAACTATGAATTTTGAACTGGTATCGGAATTTAAACCTACAGGAGACCAACCTAAGGCTATATCTGAAATTGTTAATGGCTTTAACTCAGGTGTTCAAGCCCAAACTCTACAAGGTGTAACTGGCTCGGGAAAAACCTTTACCATGGCTAATGTTATAAACGAGCTGAATCGACCAACACTAATTTTATCCCACAATAAAACACTTGCAGCTCAACTTTATGGAGAATTCAAAAAGTTCTTCCCTAATAATGCTGTTGAGTATTTTGTTTCTTATTATGACTATTATCAGCCGGAAGCATTTCTACCTGTAACTGGAACTTATATCGAAAAAGATTTATCCATCAACGACGAAATTGAAAAATTGCGGTTATCTGCGACTACAGCTCTTTTGTCGGGACGAAATGATGTAATTGTTGTTTCTTCCGTTTCATGCATTTATGGAATGGGAAATCCAACTGATTTTTATGATAACTCTCTCAGTATAAATACTGGTACAAAAATCAGTAGAACTCAATTTTTAAAAAAACTGGTGACTGCTCTTTATTCCAGAAACGATATGGAATTCGAACGAGGTACATTCAGAGTAAAAGGAGATACAGTTGATGTATATCCTGGTTATTTGGATTTTGCTTATCGTATTTCATTTTGGGGCGACGAAATTGAATCAATAGAGCAAATTGAACCACAAACTAATCAGCACATTCAATCTACTAATGAGATAAAAATTTATCCAGCAAATCTTTTTGTAACCAGTCCTGGAAGTTTACAAAAGGCTATTATAAATATACAAGACGACTTGATAAAGCAAGTTGAGTTTTTTAAATCAGAAGGAAAAGAGCTTGAAGCAAAAAGACTTTTGGAAAGAACAGAGTACGACATGGAAATGATGCGAGAGTTGGGCTACTGCTCTGGGATTGAAAATTATTCGAGGTATCTTGATGGAAGAGCTCCTGGAACCCGTCCCTATTGCTTATTGGATTATTTTCCTGAAGACTACATTATGATGATTGATGAAAGCCATGTGACAAGGCCCCAAATTAAAGCGATGTATGGAGGAGACCGATCTCGCAAAATTAATTTAGTCGAATATGGATTTCGTCTCCCTGCGGCTTTGGACAATCGCCCTTTACAATACGATGAATTTCAAGCTCTTCAAAATCAAACATTATATGTTTCAGCGACTCCTGCAGATTACGAACTCGAAGCTTCAGAAGGTGTAATTATCGAACAAATAATACGACCTACAGGCTTATTAGACCCAAAAATTGAAGTTCGTCCAACAAAAAATCAAATTGACGATTTACTGGAAGAAATTGACAATCGTGTTCAAAAAAACGAACGCATTTTGTGTACGACGCTAACAAAAAGAATGGCTGAAGAACTTTCAAAATTTATTGTGAATTTAAATATAAAATGTAAATACATCCATTCTGAAATAGATACCCTGGAGCGGGTTGAAATTTTACGTTCACTTCGATTGGGAGAGATTGACGTATTAGTTGGTGTAAATCTTTTACGTGAAGGATTAGACCTACCTGAAGTTTCTCTGGTAGCGATTCTAGATGCTGATAAAGAAGGGTTTTTAAGATCTGAAAAATCATTAACACAAACGGCAGGAAGAGCTGCAAGAAACATTGATGGTTTAGTCATTATGTACGCAGATAAAATTACCGATTCTATGAAAAAAACCATTGAGGAAACAAAACGTCGAAGAAAAATTCAAATGAATTACAATAAAATAAATGGATTATCTCCCAAATCTTTAGCTAAATCAAAAGAAGAAATTCTAAAACAAACCTCTGTAGTAGACTCTGTGAGAGGAAAAACACCCAAAACCTACAGTTCTTCTCTAGTTGAAGAAGGATTGGCAGCAGACCCAGTTGTTAATTATATGTCGAAGAATCAATTGGAAAAAGCCATTAAACAAGCCAAAAGAAAAATGGAAAAAGCGGCGAAAGAATTAGATTTTATATCTGCTGCTCAATACCGTGATGAAATGCAGGCTTTGGAAAAAAAAATCAAAAAAAAACCTTAAGTGTCTAACCGAATCGAGCTTGAATATCCTCAACAATCAAATTTAGCCTTTGTACTGTAAAGTCAACTTTTTGTGAAATACTCAAAGGTTCAATAACATCATTTTTTGATTCACTTTCCAATTCTCTTATTAAAGTTTTTAAATCGGTCATCTCAAACATATCGATTGTAGGTTTCATTTTATGTGCCAAGCGACCAACTTTATAGTAATCATTGTCCTTCAGTAATTCCTGCATTTGCTTTATTTGAAGGGGTGTTTCTTGAAGAAAAACTTGAATCATATTATCAAAGAAATCGTTATTTCCAGCACTCAATTGCTCTATTTGTTTTAAGGAGTAGTAGGAATTTGATTCTGGTTGGTTATTTTTACTTTCTCCATGATTGTTTTGTGATAAATCAGCCTCATTTTGTTCATTGATTTCTATTGTTACCTCTTCAACTGAAGTTGAATCTAAATCTAAAACTCTTTTCAATTCTTTAAACAAATCTTTGGGCTCGAAAGGCTTACTAATAAACCCATTCATTCCCGATTTTATAACTTTTCTTTTGTCCTCGGGAAAAGCATTTGCAGTTAATGCTATTATAGGCAAATCCAATTTTAGATTTTCTCGAATAATTTTAGTGGCTTCATATCCGTCAAGTTCAGGCATTTGTAAATCCATAAAAACGGCATTATAATCTGAACTTTTTCTCAATAAATCAACAGCTTCTTTGCCATTTTTCGCCGTCTTAAAACGAAAATCATATTTCTCCAAAACACCCGTTATATATACAAGATTTATTGGGTTGTCCTCTGCTATTAATATTTTCAGGCCTTTTTGATCAAATTTTGTAATTTCTTTCTCTTCACTTCGTTCTAAGTTTTCTTTACTTCCGATTTCTACTGGAATTTTAAACCCGAAACTACTTCCTCTTCCAAATTCACTTGAAAACGAAATCTGCCCCCCTTGTAAATTGACTATTTTTTCACAAATAAAAAGGCCTAATCCCGTCCCCCCGAACTTTCGAGTTACATCATCATTAACTTGATTAAAACTCTCAAAAAGCATAGATTGCTTTTCTTTTTCAATACCAATTCCAGTATCAGAAATCTTTACTTCCAACCAGTTAACATTCTCTATCTGGTTAATTTTTGCACTCAACACTACTTCACCATCTGTTGTAAATTTAAGTGCGTTGCTAACAAAATTCAAAACAACCTGATTAATTCTGAGTAAATCACTAACAATAACTGTTGATAAGGTTTTTTTATCAATATCAATCTTGAAACCAACTCCTTTCTCCTCGAATTTAAAATCAAAGGTTCTTAGTGCTGTTTCTGAAATTTCTTTTATTTGAAAGTGAAATTTTTCAAAAGTTAACTTACCTGCTTCAATTTTGGAAAAATCAAGGATGTCATTTATAATTTGAAGTAAACTTTTTGCAGAAAATTTTATATTCGATAAGTATCCTCTTTCTTTTTCTTGCAAATGCTCTTTTTCAATTAAATTTTCCATTCCGATAATTGCATTTAAAGGAGTTCTTATCTCATGACTCATAGTAGCAAAAAAATTCTCTTTAGATTTTAAAGACTCAAGAGCTTTAACTTTTTCTTTTTCAATATTTATTTTTAATTTTCTGTTTTCTGTCACATCTCTGCCCGAAACTTGGTAGCCGGGTTCTAAACTCCCTTCAAGCAATATGGGAACAAAAATCATTTCCATCCATAAGTCCCCCTTTTTACCTAAATTAACATATACCTCAATAACATTTTTTTGAGGGCTTGTATCAATGATTTTTCTGAGATTTTGTTGATGAGATGGAGAAACAACTGAAACAATAGATTCTCCAATAATATCTTTATCAAAACACTCTCTCAATATTTTATTTGCGTAAGTTATAATCCCTTTTTTGGTTATTAGAAAAATAAAGTCTTTAGAAACATCAAGTATTTCTCGATATTTCTCTTCTAATACTTTAGTTTCCAACAAGGCTTGTTGTTTTTTATGAAGCCTACCTGTCAACCATAACAAGACTACTAAAAACAATAACACGGGAAGAAGAACCAGTCCGGCGCTTTTTAGCCCCTCCATTCGAATATCAGCAACAAAACCATCGTATGAAATATCGGCTTGGATAGCCCCAACAGGCTCACCTTTTGAGTTAAATATTGGTGAAAAATAACTTATCCATTGTTCGTTTTTATTTTTATATTTTTTTAATCTACCCCCATTGTGAATAAAGAATAGCAAGTCCTGAGGAAAGCTTTTCCATTCGTGTCTAAAATTCGGTTTATCGGCGCTTGTAACTCCAAATTCGACATTCAATTCGCCCGTTGAAGATGTATCTACAACCCATGTGTAAATATCTGTTGGAAGATCATTGTAATCCTTTGTGTATGCGAGTATATCGTGTAGTTTTGTATAAAAAACATTATCCGTATTTTCGGTTATATCGTTCTTTTCAGGGTGAGATTGCATCAATTGTTGATAATCATCGCCATCAACAAAAAAAGACAAGTTTCTTGTAATGTTTTCGAGTTTTGAAAAAGCAGACTCCTTAGCTATTTCAAGCCTTTTATAAAAACTGGAAGTTAAATAATAAATGGAAAAAACTAAGTAGAAACCTGTACCTAAAAGTACAAGATTAGAGAAAAATTTACCCGAGAAACCACTCTTAATCATATGTCGTTTACTCAATTTCTACCCAGATGTTTACAAAAAAATAAACTTTAATTAGTATTCTCCCAAAACACAATACTAATAAATGTTGCAAAAACTAATCTCTCTGATTCTCTTTAATTTGGCTTTCTGCTCTTAGAAGTCTAAAAATCTCATTTTTCTTTTGAGAAGCAACAATCTTATTTTTCCAGTATTTAGGTGCTAATTTGAATGTTATAGAAAACTGATGACTTTTTAAATAATCTTTGAAAGTATTTTTTCCATATATTCTATAACCATAGTAAAAATTGAAAACTAAAAATTCCATTCCAAACTTTGGAGTAACGCCAAAAGTGTAATCATCTTTATTTTTTATGTAATTAAGTTCAATACCAAAAGCATGTTGGCTTGGTCTATAATTACTTAAATCGCAACCAATTTTAAACAAATGAAGGTTTATATTTTGTTTTAATGGAGCTTCATAAGAACAATAATATGAAAGACTCCCAATTATTAAAAGAGGATAAACTATTGAGTCTGTCTTCCTTGTGCCATCTTCAATAAAGTTTGTATCTAATGTAAATGACACAAAATTATAGTTATAATCTATTCCAACTTCATAAAGAAAGTTTTTTTGAAACGAGATCCCAACTCTAGGTAAAATAGTTTTTGATTCATGTAAAGTAGAGTCTTGGCACTTACAAAAAGAAAGGTTAAAGAAAAAAAATAAAAGAGTTAAAATCCTCATTATTTATCTAACGAATAATTTTGATGAAATTATTAACTGATTCTTTTATATTTTCACTACCATTCAAGGCTTTTATAAAAGCACTCCCAATTATAGCTCCTTTTGAATATTTACAAGCTACTTGATACGATTTAGAGTCCTTTATATTAAAACCGATTAATGTCGGCGATTTCAATGTCATATTTTGAACACGCTGAAAATACTCTGCTGTCCCGTCAATTCCATCTTTTTTACCTGTAGTTGAAGAACTTGAGACCAAATAAAGGAATCCATTACTTAATCCATCTAATTTTTGAATTCTTTCTGAAGACGTCTCAGGAGTAACTAAAAACACATTTGCTAAACCATGAGACTCAAAAAGTTCTTTGTACTCTTCTTCATACTCATATAATGGTAAATCAGGAAGAATTATACCATCAATACCAACTTCTTGGCAACTTTGACAAAATTCTTCATAGCCATATTGCATGACAGGGTTCAAGTATCCCATTAATAATACAGGTATTGATACGTGTTGCCTTAAATCTTTGAGTTGTTCGAAAAGGAGTTTTAATGTCATACCATTATCAATGGCCACCTCACTTGCCTTCTGTATAATAGGTCCATCTGCCATCGGGTCCGAAAACGGTATACCCAACTCAACCATATCCACTCCATTGGCCTCTAACTCTTTTAAAACTTCAATGGTATCATTTAAGTTCGGATAACCAGCAGTAATAAAAATTGAGAGTATCCCTTCTGATTTTTCCTCAAATGCCTTTTTAATTCTTTCCATAATTTGTAATTCAAATGTACTTCATCAAGGTGCCTAGATCTTTATCTCCTCTGCCTGAAAGATTAATCACAACAACGTCTTCTTTTTTTAATTCCAGGTTTTTTAAAACTGCAAATGCATGGGCTGTTTCCAATGCGGGAATAATCCCCTCTAATTTCGAAACTTCAAAACATGCTTTTAAAGCATCTTCATCTGTCACGTACTCAAACTTACCTCTTCCTGAATCAAATAAGTGAGCATGCATTGGTCCAATTCCAGGATAATCCAAACCAGCAGAAATCGAATAGGGCTCTACTACTTGACCATCCTCTGTTTGCATTAACAGTGTTTTAGCAGCATGTAAAACCCCTGGTTTTCCCTTTTTAGTTGTTGCTGCAGTTTTACCAGAATTTATACCAAGTCCAGCAGGTTCAGCAGCTATTAACTCCACATTTTCATTGTCCAAAAAATGATAAAATGCACCAGCTGCATTACTCCCACCACCAACACATGCAATAACTTTATCCGGATAATCTCTTCCTTCATGTTCCATGAGCTGCCATTTTATTTCCTCAGAAATGACACTTTGAAAACGTGCAACCATATCGGGATATGGATGAGGACCAACAACAGATCCAATTATATAATGTGTGTCCGTTGGGTTATTAATCCAATCACGAATAGCTTCATTTGTTGCATCTTTTAAGGTTTTACTACCCGATTCAGCGGCTACAACTTTAGCTCCCAACATTTGCATCCGCTTAACATTAGGTTGTTGACGTTCAATATCCACAGCCCCCATGTATACTATGCACTCCATTCCCATCAATGCACAAACTGTTGCTGTGGCAACTCCATGTTGTCCTGCCCCTGTCTCAGCAATAATTCTCTTTTTTCCTAATCGTTGAGCCAGAAGAATTTGACCGATAGTATTGTTTATTTTATGAGCTCCTGTGTGATTTAAATCCTCTCGCTTCAGGTATATTTTTGCACCATATTTTTCTGATAAGCGCTTTGCGAAATACAAAGGTGAAGGCCTACCTACGTAATGCTTAAGTAAATAATCAAACTCTTTCTTAAATTCAGAATCTTCAGATATTTCTAAATAACTTTTTCTTAATTCCTCAACATTAGGGTACAACATTTCAGGGATATAAGCCCCTCCAAATTGTCCATAATATCCTTTTTTGTCAACATTATAACTCATTACTTTAACTCTTCTATTCCTTAACTTCTTAATTGCTTTAAAAAAACTTTAAGTGACTCAGGGTTTTTGATACCTGGGCTAATTTCAAATTTACTGTTTAAATCTAAGCCAATTAAGTTTTGTAATTTTAGTTCTTTAATTTCTTCGGCGTCATTTGGTCCTATTCCACCAGCCAAAAAGTACTGCTTTGTTGTTTCTTTATCGATCTTTCCGAGAAGTTTCCAATCAAACTTTTTACCTGCTCCTCCATGTTTTACTGTTTTGGTATCGAATAAAAACAAGTCTGCATCAGGGAAATCTTTTAAGATTGAAATATCATGATAACTTTCAATAGAAATTACTTTCCAAACCTCAACACCCATATCCTTAATAGTTTTGCAAAATTCATTGGATTCACCTCCATGCAGTTGAACAACATCTAAACTGTGTTTTTTTATTTTTTTACGTATAATTGAAATTGACTCCTTAACAAAAACACCTACTTTCTTTGTTGTAGTTGAGACGTAAGAATTTATATTTCGAGGCGAATCTTCAAAAAAAATATTGCCTATAAAATCTAGACCTAAGGGAATTATTTCATCAACATTACTCTGATGTTTCATTCCACAAACCTTTATTTTCAAATTTTTACTGTCCACCTAAATTTTTTATAAAATCCTTGCACGCTTTACCGGGGTTTTCTGTTTTCATAAAATTTTCACCAATTAAAAAACCTGTAAAGCCATAGGTTTTTAATTCTTGAATAGCATCTATACTGGATATCCCACTTTCAGAAACCTTTATAAAGTCATCGGGAATCTGATTGGATAATCTTTTAGAGACATCAATATTTACTTCAAACGTTTTTAAATTACGATTATTAACACCAACTGCATCACAATACTCATTGATATGATCTAATTCATCATTGTCATGAATTTCTAACAACACATTTAAACCTAGATCTTTTGCTGATTTGGAAAGTTGATGCGTTTCTTTAATTGATAAACTAGAGGCAATTAGTAAAATTACATCTGCACCAATTGATTTTGCCTCAATCAATTGATATTCGTCCAGCATGAAATCTTTACGAAGAACAGGAATATCGACAACGTTTCTGGCATCCATTAAATCTTGAAATGTTCCTCCAAAATAATCCGTATCAGTTAAACAGCTGATTGCCGAAACACCGGCATCTGAGTAACCCTTTGCCACCTCTGAGGGTTTAACAACATCATTAATAATTCCCTTAGAAGGCGATTTTCGTTTGAATTCTGCAATTATTCCTGAATTTTTCAAAATTGCCTCCTTAAGAGAAGTACATTTCCTGTGAAAAAAAACAGAACCTTCTAATTCAGAAATGGAAACTAATTTTTTTGAAGCTTCTATTTCCTTCCTTTTATTCGCATTTATTTGATCAAGTATTGTCATATTAAAATTAATTCCAACTCTATTTAATTAATCGATGTAAAACATCAATAGCTTTTCCTTCATTTATAATATCTAATGCCTCCTCTACTCCTTCATGCAATTTAACGTCTTTAGCAACCGAAATAGCAACTCCTGCATTGGCGGCCACAACCTCCTGTTGTGCTTTCGTTCCTTTTCCAGAGAGCACATTAGTGAGTACCCGAGCTGCATAATCAACAGAATCTCCACCTCCAATTTCTTCCGGTTTAAGTTTGCTTAATCTTAAATCAGAAGGTGAAAGCTTTTCAACTCCATTGTGACTATAAATATAAAAATCACTGGTTAGAGATATCTCGTCATATACATCCTCAGAATGTAAAATAGCATATCGTTCCAAATTATTACTTAAAACGTGATTGTATAGTGGTAAAATAGAGGGATCATAAACTCCTGTTAACTGATAGTTCGGTTTTGAAGGATTTACTAAAGGACCAATCATATTGAAAAAGGTTTTCAAACCCAACTCCTTTCTTACTGGCCCAACAAATCGCATTGCAGGATGAAACAATGGTGCGTGAAAAAAAGTAATTCCAGAATTCTGAATCTCTGATTTCAAAGTCTTTTCATCCCCTTTAAAATGGTAACCCAGGTGTTCAATAACATTGGATGACCCTACTCCTGAAGAAACTCCATAGTTTCCATGTTTAGCAACTTTTATTCCTGAGGCAGCAACAACAAATGATGAAGTTGTTGAAACATTAAAGGTATTTTTTCCATCGCCTCCAGTTCCGCACATATCGATGGTTTTAATTTCTCCTAAATTCACAGGATTACAAAGCTCCAACATCGCAGCTCTAAAACCTTCTAATTCTTCACCTTCAATATTTCTCATCATAAAAACGGTCAAAAAAGAGGATATTAAAGAGTTGTTTATGTTTCCTTTTCCAACCTCTAACAAAGCATCTTTTGATTCTTGAAAACTTAAGCGTTTTCCCTTAAAAAGTTCTTTGAGTACTGTTTTCATTTTATATGTTAAATTTTATACCATCAATTGGTAATATTTATTAGTTAGTTTTTTAGCCAATTTTCAACTATTTTAAGTCCGTGTTCTGTAAGTATTGACTCAGGGTGGTACTGAACACCAACAACATCAAAAGAGTTATGACGCATACTCATTACATTTCCACTTTCATCAATACCTGTTAAATGAAATGCGTCTCCAAGTGTATCTTTTTTTACCTGCCAAGAATGATACCTACCAACTTCGAATTCATCGGGAACGCCTTCATAAAGTGCATCTTCACTTATAACTTTCATTTTATTTCCAACTCCATGAAGTACTTCATCCATGTTTTCTAATTTACAACCAAAAGCTTCAGCAATAGCTTGATGCCCTAAACAAACTCCTAAAATACTTTTGGATTCTGCATACATTCGAATTAAATCAATCATAATACCTGCTTCATCAGGTATGCCTGGACCTGGAGACAATAAAATCTTATCGTATTTGCTTACATTTTCTATCGAAATTTTATCGTTTCTGTAAACATCAACATCATTATAGCCCAGCTGTTTGATGTAGTGAACTAAATTGTACACGAAGGAATCATAGTTATCTAGTACTAATATTTTCATTTTAATTTTTTTTTTCTTGTTCTATTTGCTCTTTTAATACTAAAAAAATATAATTTACAGTTGCTCTGCCAATTCAATTGCCTTATGCAATGCGGCCAGTTTATTAAACACCTCTTGTCGTTCACTTTCATCATCAGATTTCATAACTATACCTGCACCTGCTTGGTAATACAAATTATTATTTTTACTTAGAAATGAACGAATTATTATAGCATGATTGAAGTCTCCGTTAAACCCTAAAAAACCGATACATCCACCATAAATACCTCTTTGATTTTTTTCATATTTATTAATTAATTGAAGAGCCATATGCTTCGGGGCTCCAGATAATGTTCCCGCTGGAAATGTGTCGGCTACCAGGCGAATTGAATTTTTGTCGGGAAGTAAGTCTCCAGTAACTTTTGATACCAAATGAATTACGTGAGAATAAAACTGAATTTCTCGGTAAGCTTCAACAGAAACCCCTTTGGAATCTCTACTTAAATCATTCCTTGCTAAGTCAACCAGCATTACATGTTCTGCGTTTTCCTTTGGATCATCCAGTAATTTTTTAGCAAGTTCCGCGTCTTTAACATCGTCACCTGTTCGTCTGAATGTACCAGCAATTGGATAAATAGTGGCTTTTCTATTCTTTATAACGATTTGAGCTTCTGGAGAAGAACCAAAAATTCTAAACTTTTCAAAATCAAAATAAAACAGGTATGGTGAGGGGTTAATTGATCGTAATGCTCTGTAGAGGGTAAACTCATCGCCTTGAAATTTCTGTGAAAACTCTCTCGATAAAACAAGCTGGAAAACATCACCTCTTTTACAATGCTTTTTAGCGCTTTGAACCATTTTTAGAAACTCCTCGTTTGTACAATTGCTGAGTTCCTCACCCTCTCTTTGAAAGGTATTTTTTGATACATTAGGAGACTTGACAAGTTCTTCTAATTTTTCAAGAGATTCCGGACCACTTCCTGTACCAATTTCAGTTCTATGTTCAAATAAATAAAGTTCGTTTTTAAAATGATTAATGGATATGATATTTTGAAAAACCATATAATGCATATCTGGAACTTTTTTACCCTCTTTTTCCAAATAATCAAAATCAATATCTTCAAAATGTTGTACACCCTCAAAACTCGTAAAACCAAACAAACCATTGGTAACAAAGTCAAACCCCAGCTCCTCACTTTCGAAAAGTCCAGCAAATGTATTCAACTCCTCAACAACATCATGTTCTTGGGTTGATTTTGTTTCGAAGTCTCCGTTTGGATATACAGTAAAAATCTTTTCATCTTCTACCTTGAAAGATGCTACGGGATTAAAACAAATAAAAGAATAGCTGTCTTCATTCCCATGATAATCTGAACTTTCAAGTAAAAAACTTTTTTTGTATTTATTACGAATATTTAGGTAGATACTTACTGGAGTTATGGTATCTGCCAGCATAGTTTTGTATCTCGTCTTTATTTTAATTTTTTCCATTTAAACATTTTTGGTGCTCGAATGCAATCGAACAGATTTAACAACCAAAAAAAAAGCCTGCAGTGACCTGCAAGCTTTTATATTTTCATAATACTATCCAGTTCACTTTCTTTATTCTAAAGAGAGTGCCACCACCAAGTGTTATTTTTATTTGTTGTCATTTGACAAATATAAAAAGTATCAACAAGTTTTCCAAGGTGCTTAATGCTTTAGTCCAAATATTTCCATTTGAATCACTAACTTAGGTTTATGCTTAAGTGGATTAAAAGAAAAGCTATTTTAACTTTTTTGTTTGTTTGGAGTCAATCTTCTATTTCTCAAAACATATATGATACAGCGCTCGTGGATACCGTTTCTCTTAAATATAAAAAAGGATTCGATATTCAAGATTTTATAAAGATGACGAAAGCAGATACAAGCTTCTACAGGGCTTTTAAGAACCTTAGAATGTATCCCCATATTTCAGAAAACAAAATTGAAATCTTCGATAAAAGATGGAATGAAGTGGGACATCTCTTCCGTAAAGCTAATCACTTTAGTGATGGCTCAAAAGGCTGGATAAAAATAACTGAGGAAAATACAAATGGTAAAGTATACAAAAAGAATGGAACTCATAAGTATTTTACAGCCGAAATGTATGATAAAGTCTTTTTTAAAACAGGTGAGTTTCCTGTTGATAACAGTGTAAAAAGCTCTTATACTCAAAAAAAGATGCAAGGACTGTCGACAAAAGATAAATACTACGAAAAACTTAAGACATTTATGTTTTCTCCTGGAACAAAAGTGAAAGGAGTTCCTTTCATTGGTAAAAAACTAGATATTTTTAACGATAAAATGGCAAAATATTACGATTTTACAATCGAAAAAACGTTTTTTAAAGACAGTATACCCTGTTACAAGTTTTCATGTGTCAAGAAACCAAATGTTTCGGACAAACAAGTGACCATTACACGGCTGGTAACTTTTTATGACAGAAGAACAATGAAAATTATTGCTCGTTCTTATTCCTTAAAAGATGTTACTCCAATGTTCTCTTTTGACATGAAGATGTTTATTGAACTAAACTATGATTTTGGAGAATATTTGCCGCTCAAAATAAAATACCGCGGAGAATGGGATGTTCCCTTTAAGAAAGGAGAACAAATAAAATTTGAAATGAATTGTACAAACTATAGAAAAATAGGAAACTAATTCAAATCAATCTCTACACTATTAATTTCTTGATAAAGATCGGCTTTGTCGTCGCAGTATCCATCACCGAAATCAAGAATTTGATACAGACCCCAATTTGATTCAATTTCTAATTCACCTTGCTGAAAATACTTGCAACCAAATTGACTTAAAAGAGGCTCAAGAGTTTGAACACTATAAGTTCTTCCATATCTGTTGACGGCTCTTGATTCCGTTTCAAATAGCATGACTTGTTCAATAAAATCAACAAAGATTGAACTTGTACTGTTCCATAAAAAATATTCGTTTGAATTTATACATATTTTACCATCAATGACTTCTTTTACAAGTTCAAATTGATAATTTTCATTAAATCCAACATTATTTACTTGAATAGTTCCTTCAATTTTTTTGCCACTTATAAAAAATCCCTCGGGAATAATAGTCATTAAAGTACCCGTTTCATTTAATTTCCCCGTAAGATATACTTTGAGTTTACCGTACTTTTTTCTCCTAGTTGAACTACAGTTTGTATCGTTATAAAAAATATTCAAATGGGTTACACATGTATTCAAAGAATCCAAATAATAAGATATTGTTGCACAGGAATCATGAGAACTTTGCTCTTCTGTTTTATACGTACTTATTGCATCTGTCGACTCAATATATTCAACTTCATTACGACAAATCTGATAAATATTCGCATAAAATAGATTAGCCATAGAAGCCTCTTGAGAATATTCGGTATCAACTCTGTCTTCATCGTAAAGAGGGTCCTCTTGACGGCAAGCGAAAACAAGAAACAGAATAATCAAATTAAACTTTAACACATACCCCTTAACCATTTTGTAAATATAACGAAACTGTTTCAGTAGGGTTGCCCATGAAATAATCATAAAAACAAATGAAATACCTAAAAAAGGGTATTTGAATAAAAAGCCTTAGGATTTAGTTTTGGCCCCATAAAACTATCAATTATGAAAAAATTAATACTACCAGTTTTGGCAATCGCAGTTCTTACGGGATGTAAGAAAGACGACCCAGTAGATGAAGACGGAACTACATCGTACACGGTTCCAACGACTTACAATTTCGAAAATGTTTCTTACGGAGGACAAACCGATCGTTTGGACATGTTAACTGCACTTACTTCCTACATCAAAACCGGTCACACTGAAGGCGTAACCCTTGATGCTCAGGTTATGAACAACATGTATGAAAATGAGAATACACCTTTCGAAGGAACTATCGGATCCTCAGGAAAAGACCTATCCAGTAAAACATACGAAACTGCAAGAGGTGAGATTGTTAATCTATTTGATTCAATTGCTAAATATTCCGGACAAGCAGGAGGTGCTGATGGACAAGCTGGTTTAGTTGCAAGAGGTACAGGTCATATTCTTGTAGATGCCACAGGGAAAGAATACGCTCAATTAATTGATAAAGGATTAATGGGGTCTTGTTTTTACTATCAAGGTACATCTAAGTATTTATCGGATGAGAAAATAGGTGATGCGGTTGATAATGTAATCGTTGAGCCTGGTAAAGGAACTGATAAAGAACACCACTTTGATGAGGCGTTTGGATATTTCGGTGTTCCAATCGACTTTCCTACTAACCAAGATGGATTATTATTTTGGGGGAAATATTGTAACAAAAGAGATGCTGTTGTTGGAACAAACGATATAATGGATGCGTTCTTAAGAGGAAGAGCAGCTATATCAGCTAAAGATAAAGCAGGTCAGGATGCCGCAGTTGCAGATATTAAAGAACTATGGGAAAAAGCTGCTGCTTCAACTGCAATACATTATCTTAATGATGCTGATGCAAACTTCGCTGATGACGGTAACAGACTTCACTATCTTTCTGAAGCTTACGCCTTTATTAATGCATTAACGTATAATGTTGATGGTTCAATAGGTCAGTCTGATGTAGATGAAGTACTTGCTGCCCTTGGTGACAATTATTGGACAGTTACTCAAGCAGACATATTAGCTGCAAGAGACCTTTTAGCTACAAAAGCTAATTTAGAATCAGTTAAAGGTGACCTGTAAATCACATTAAACAATGAAATTATTAAATATAGTTACAATTATAAGCGCAGCTTCACTTTCGTGGAGCTGCGTTAATAATAATGGAAATGAAAATGTTGATGATTTTGACATCAAAGAAATATTAAATAATGCTGCAGATAATCTGATTTTACCGCAATTTGAAGATTTGAAAGAATCAACAATCGCTTTAGAATCTGCACACAACGATTTCAAATCATCGGACACGCCAGAGAATCTTTTAGCCTTTCAAAATAAATTTAAAGAAAGTTATGCTTCATGGCAGGCATGTTCGTTTGTAAATTACGGGAACTCAAATTTAGCATCTTTATCGGGAACATTAAATATGTACCCTACTGATGTTGAAAAAATAAATTCAATACTCAACTCATCTGATCCATTTGATTTAAATTCAGGGACTTATGCTAACGCGAAAGGATTTCCAGGTTTAGATTACTTACTATTTGATGGATTAGAAAGTGAAATATTGAATAGAGTTTCAATAGAAGGAAGCGAATATTGTTCGAGTAACATCGAGCTTATGAAAACAAAATCTCAATCTGCATACGATTTTTGGAAAAACGATACGGATGGTTTTTATTCAAAGTTTATAAGCAGTACAACTAAATCAGAAGGGACTCCGTTTTCATTATTCATCAATGGATTTGTTAAAAACGTAGAAGTTTTAAAAAACGGTCAACTTGGTGTACCCGCTGGAAAGTTTACACTAAACGACCCCAGACCGGAACAATCGGAAGCGTTATACAGTGGTTACAGTGTAACATTGTTCAAGGCTCATCTTGAAAATCTTAAAAGAGTATATAAAGGTGAAGATTTATTAGGTAACGATGGGGTTGGAATGGACGACTATTTAAAAGCATTGGGAACAAAAAGAGGAGGAGAAGATTTAAATGAATTAATTTTAAACACCTTCAATACAATCGAGGAAAAAGCCAATCTTTTGAATGGAAGTATGAATGATGCTATCGCAAATCAACAAGAAATTACAGATGAACTTTACCTCAAAATAAAGGAACTTGTTGCATATTTAAAGGTTGACATGACTGATGCATTTGGTGTACTTATTACATATCAAGATAATGATGGAGACTAATTGCAAAAAATAAAACGTTTTTAAAAGTCACCTATCACGGTGACTTTTTTATTTTAAAAGCGTGATTTCGTTTGTTAGAAATTACTTAAAAAAACATAAATCGTGTTATTTTACTAATTTTAACGAGATGAACAGAGTGGTTATAACAGGTGGGCCATCAACAGGGAAAACCAGTTTGATAGAAGAATTCAAAAAACTCGGTTATGTAACTTTCTCTGAAGTAGCTAGAAAAATCATCCAACAGCAGCTCGATATGGGAACTAAAAAATTGCCATGGGATGACGTATCGGGCTTTTCAAAACTAGTATTGAATGAACAGTTAAATGATTTTAATTCTGCTGATTCCAATTTAACTCTTTACGATAGAGGTATTCCAGATATCATTGGATATTTAAATCACGCGAATAAAAAAATATTTAAAAAACTTATAGATAGCAACCGCATTAATCGATACAATAAAGTTTTTATTTTACCTCCTTGGAAAGAAATTTATAAAAACGACAATGAAAGAAGAGAAAGCTTTAAGGAAGCAAATTTTATTCATGATGAAATTGAACAAGCATATTTAAAGTCTGGTTATAATCCCATTAAAGTTCCTTTCGGTTCAATACAAAACAGAATTAATTTTATTTTGAACTTACTAGATGAATAGCCCTGAGTCCATATTAAAAAAGTATTGGGGATTTACATCTTTTCGACCGGATCAAAAGAAAGTAATTGACGAAGCAATACAAAACAATGATGTTTTAGCACTTCTTCCAACAGGTGCCGGGAAATCAATCTGTTTTCAAATTCCTGCTCTATGTAAAAGTGGAGTTTGTATTGTTATTTCTCCTTTGATTGCTCTAATGAATGACCAAGTTAATCAATTGCTAAAAAAAGGAATTAAAGCAGAATATATATATACCGGAATGAGTCCAAAAAAGATGGACTATGTATTAGATGCTTGCATATACGGAAAAACCAAGTTTTTATATCTGAGTCCAGAGAGGTTAAATTCCATTTTTATAAGAGAGCGACTGAAACGTATGAAAATAAATTTCATTGCTGTGGATGAAGCCCACTGTATATCTCAATGGGGACATGACTTTCGGCCGGCGTATCGATCTGTTGCAAAGCTCAGAGAGTGGGCGCCTAATGCCACTATAATAGCGGTTACAGCAACCGCAACAAAAAGAGTTGAAAACGACATTCAACTTCAATTGAATTTTCGCTTTCAAAACGTTATCAAAACCAGTTTTAAAAGAACAAATATTTTTTTTGAAAGTCATCATACAGAAAATAAAATCCCTTCAATAATTCATTATCTAAAACATTTAAAAGGATCAGGCATAATCTATATACGAAGTAGAAAAATTTGTGAACTACTTTCTAAAGAGTTGAAAAAGGAAAAAATTTCATGTGAATATTATCATGCCGGAATTTCACCCGAAGACCGTAAAAATATAGAGGAGCGCTGGAAAAAAGACATTACTCGAATTATCGTCGCAACAAATGCATTTGGAATGGGCATTGATAAACCGGATGTTCGATTTGTAATTCATTTTGGACTACCAAATTCACTGGAAGAATACTGCCAGGAGGCAGGTAGAGGAGGTAGAGATGGAAAACCTTCAAAAGCAGCCTTGTTTTTCAATAAAAACGATATTCATAACCTTCAAAGCTTAATGAATTATCGTTTCCCGAAGCGGAAAGTAATAAGAACTGTATATCAAGGTCTCGCAAATAAAGCACAGATTGCAATTGGTGCTGGAGAAAATGTTGGAATACCCATTGAAGTTGAGAAATTTTCAAAAAAATTAAATTTACATCCCCTAACCGTTCATTACGCAATAAAAATATTGGAAACTTCAGGATATGTTTTTGTTTCTGAAGATGTAAACACTGGTTCGAAACTTAAAATTTTACAAGAAAGAAAAGAAATTGAAGGAATACTTAAAAAAAATGACTTTCAATCTGAGTTGCTCTCTGTCGTTCTGAGATCTTACACAGGTATTTTTAATAATCATGTAAAAATAAACGAGGGAAAAATAGCCCAAGTAATGAATACTGCCATTAAAAAAATACAAAAGGGCCTAGATATTTTAGAGAGAACTAATGTAGTAGACTACAAAAAGAAAATCTTTTTGCCACAAGTATTTTTTGCAGTTAATAGATTATCATCCAAAGATTTAATTTTACCAAAAGAAATACTTGAATCAAGATATGAGGTAGCTAAAAGTCAATTAAACGCAATGATTAAATTTGCTGTAGAGAATAAAAAATGCAGAACTAATATTGCACTTTTTTACTTTGATGAAACTCCAAAAAGTGATTGTAATAATTGCGATTATTGCCTTCGAAATTCAGATTCAAATCACAATGAAAACTATATTATTGAACTAATAAAATCAAATCCACTGGATTTGGCACAATTGGTGAAAAAATCTAATTTACCTCGAACAGAAACAATTTCAGAAATCAGGCGTCTTATGGACGAGAATAAAATAACCAGAGACGGAATGGTTTTAAGAATAAAATCGTGAAACATTTTCATCAAAAAAAAGTAAAAAAAACGTGTATTTTTAAAGCTTTGAAAACATCATTTAATCAAATAACACTTCTAATATTTATACTATTCCTAAGTAGTTCATCTATTTCTCAAAACGACTCTATAAACAAAGTAGACGAGCAAAATCAAAAACAAGGTTATTGGATTTTTACAAACCAACAAAAACGATTACCCGGATATAAACCCAATCAAAAAATTGAAGAGGGAACATTTTTAAATAATAAAAAAGAAGGCAAATGGATTTTTTATTACAGAAACGGAAACCCAAAACACATTTTATATTATGAAAATGGGGTACCAGATGGACAAGCAACTTTTTTTTACAAAAATGGTAAAATTCGCGAAACCGGCACATGGAGAAACAATAGATGGGTGGGTGAATACAAACAATACTACGAAAATGGAAACCCTAAAAATCATTTCAATTACGACGATAGAGGTGTAAAAAACGGGAAGCAAATATATTTTCATAAAAACGGAAATCCAAGCTTAATTGGAACCTGGAATAATGGAAATGAAACAGATGATTTAGCGGAATATAAAGAGGATGGAACAGCAAATACTGAAAGGTATAAAGCTGGACCAAAGCTTGATATCAAGAATAAAGTCGATTCACTTCAAGTCGATTCACTCATTAGCGAAAAAGACAGTTTAGCATTAAAAATAAGAAAGTTCAAAAAGCCCAGTGAGCCCATCGCTCCTTTTGATGGTAATGGTTATCATGAATTCAAAGACAAAAATGGAAACACTACAAAAGTTGGAGAATTTGAGGACGGTCTGCTTGTAAATGGTAAAATATTCAAATATGACGAGAAAGGAAAACTAACTTTAACAAAAATAATTAAGGATCGAGATGTTGTTAAAATTATCCGAGAATAAGTTCTTTGAATACATATAATCATTTCTGGCTCAACAATTCCATAGCATTCTCTCTGGCAGATTTACTAACGTTTACCCCACTCAGCATTTGAGCAATTTCTTCAATTCTTGCTTCATTATCTAATTGTTTTATTTGCGAACTCACCTGATTATTTTCCTCTGATTTAAACACTTTATAATGAACATCTCCTTGTGCTGCAATTTGAGGCAAATGTGTAATTGTTATAACTTGCATATTTTCACTCATTTCCCTCATAAGTTTTCCCATTTGACCTGCGACTTCTCCAGACACTCCAGTATCAATTTCATCAAACACAATACTTGGTAGTGCAGTTTTGGAGCCCACATTTTTTTTAATACTCAACATTAATCGGGATAACTCTCCACCACTTGCATTTTTATCTATCTTACCAAGTGGATTACCTTTATTTGCAGAAAAAAGAGAGTCAATTTGATCAATACCATATTTATTCAATTCAGTTCTCGAAAACTTAAATTCCAACTGAGGATGAATTATACCCATTAATTTTAAATCTTTTATTATCTCTATTGATACTGATGGCGCGTCCTTTTGCCTTTGTTTTGAAACTAATTCTGCTTTTTCTATTAAAGAAAATTTTAATTCCTCGATTTCCTTTGCCAAATGAATTAAAATTTCATCTCCTCCCACAACTGAATTAACTAGCTTCTGTAATGCATCTCTTTTTTGAATCAGTTGCTCGGTAGAAGAAACATTATACTTTTTCTGTAAAGCATAAACAAAGTCCAATTTTTCATTTATTTCTTGAATTCGAGAAAAATCCAGATTCAATTGATCTATCTTATTTTGAACTTCATCTGAAATATCTTTTACTTCTATCAAGCATGAAAACAAACGTTCTTCCAACTCTTTATAGTTTTTATCAAATTTGGATAATTTTTCCAATGCTTTAAACGAAGCTTGCAATAATTCTTGAACAGAGGAACTATTATTCGAAATATTATTTACGACAACAAATCCGTTTTCTTTAATTTCCTCGGCATTATTAAGTAAGTTAGACTCTTGTTCCAATGACTCTTGCTCTCCTTCTTTTAAAGTAATTGTGGATAACTCATTCAATTGAAACTGATTAAATTCCAGATTCAATTTTTCTTGTTGCTGTTTAAACTCCAACTCCTTGAAATCCTTTTGCTTTTTTATATATTCAAGAAATTTATTTTTATATGCATGATTCAGCTCATCATTCCCACCATAATTATCCAATAAATGAAATGCAAACTCAGGCTTTGACAGTATTAGGTTGGAGTGTTGGGAATGAATATCTATTATTCTTTCCCCAAGATCTTTTAAAATAGATAGATTTACTGGTGTATCGTTTATAAATGACCTTGACTTACCCGTTGCAGAAATCTCTCTACGTATTATTGTTGGCTCTTCAAAATCAACGTCAATTCTGGAGAAAAAAGTTTCTAAATCATAGTTTAATAATGAAAACTCCGCTTCAACAATACACTTTTTTTCTCCCTTTCTAATAATCGATAAATCGGCTCTCTTTCCACATAATAACGAAAGAGCATCAAGTAAAATGGACTTTCCTGCGCCTGTTTCTCCGGTTATAATATTTAACCCTTGCTTTAACTCAAGTTTCAAATTCTGAATTAACGCAAAATTTTGGACATGAAGCTGATTAAGCATGGAAACCGAAAGCTTTGTTTAACAAAAGGATTAACTGTTGGGCTTCTTTTCTTGGAATTTTCATACCCAACCTTTTTATTTTTTCTTCAACAGCATACTCAATTACTTCTCCCCCCACCATCCAAGGAGATTTATTTATTTCACTCCAAAAACCCTTCTCAGTATCCTCAGCATATCGAAAGGGTCGCATTTTTGAAACCGATGACTTTATTGGTATACCTCTGCCGTTAATCATTTTATAATATGTGAATTCACCGTTTTTCAATTCTACTATTTCTTTTCCAGATTTATTCCAGCGTATTGCATGAACAATTTTAAATTCAAAATACATCCAGAAAAGTAAAAATATAATTACCATTATTAATTCATCCCTATTAAACCCGTAAGTAAATAAAGAAACCAACACAACTGTACCACAAAATGTCCAAGCAGTCGCCCATAAAATCAATATATTCATTTTAGTTTTCGGCAAGATTGGTGAAATCTCAACCTTTAATTCGTCTTTTTTAGGACGACTGTATTCTATTTGTTTTCCTATTTTTTTCATTACTTGTTTTCCAGTATGTACTTTAATCTTTTTAGGACCTCAAGATTACTTGAATTAATCTTTTTAACATAAGAATCATCCTGCGCTTCATATCGAGCAAAAAAATTAGTAGATAAATCTAAAGAGTCCAACATTTTAAGGAGAATACCTTCTTTTGTATTTGATAGAAAAAAATAACATCTATCTCTAAATGAATTGTTATCCGATATCCGTTCAAACTTAACCAATGAAGAATCTATTTTTTTTATTTCGAGTCCTCCATCACCAATAGTCTCACTAAACCACTTCAATACGCTCCCCTCGCCCTCGGATTTTCCTACCGATTGTGTTTTCCAATTTTCTGAATTTTTAACCTCCTCTGTAAACATCCATTCTTCCCAGTCTTTTGCTTTAGACAAATAACTTATAAGTTCAAATTTTGTTGTATTAACTTCTATCTCTACTCTTGATTCTATAATATCGGGAAGTAATGACGTATACGTAGCAAAAAGTATTAATATACCCGACATCCCAAAAAGTGCAATTGCTGCCTTATTATTTCCCATTCTGTAAAAATAAAAAGAAGCAACAATATTATCGGATGAACACTATATATATTTGAAAAAATATTTATTTTGAAACTAATTGTGTACAATAGTCACGAATGATTATCGCAATAAGGAAACTCTTCCATACATGACCTTAAGTTTTGAGTTAACATTATCCCAAACCTTCAACTTCCATACATAAACATCCTGCTGTACATTGTTGTTGGTAATCGACTCCGTTCCATCCCATGGCTCATAAGGTATCCCACTGCTCCAAACCATGTCTCCCCAGCGATTGAAAATCATAAACTCATACTCCGAAGAACCCTCTATGTTATCGTGATTCTTTCCATTGGGATAAAAAACATCATTCAATCCATCTCCATCAGGTGTAAATGCATTAGGTACATAAACCGAAAAATTATCCAATATCCAAATCCGCTTAACTATCGTATCGGAACATCCACTGTTGTTCGCTATCAATGTAACCCAGTAACTCGAACTGTCCGGATCTGGATACGTTACAAAAGGATTCACATCAATACTCGTCGCTGGAGATGGTGTCTCCCTATTCGATACTCTACCCATATCCCACAGGTAATCATCCGCATCGGTCGATAAATTTTCAAACTGTATGAAGGGATCCAGTACTGTCGTATTTTTAGGACCCCAGTCAAAATCAGCATTCGGAACCGGGTTTACCGTTATTGCATTGGTGCGGAAAAGCGTATCCTCACAACTGTTCGCAAACGTAACGTAAACACCTATGTTGTAATTCCCATCGTTTAAGAATGTATGCGTTAACGTATCTGCTCCATTCTCACTTGATGTAAAGCCATCAGATAAACTCCAGTTCGTCGTCAACGCTGGACTCCCCTGTGATTCAACTATCATTTTCGTCTCCAAAGGTTCACAACCTATCGAGTTCGGAATGTAAAGATCCCAGTCCGGTAAATCTTCTACTATTACTGTTGTCGTATCGTATATTGGACAGGAACCTGCCAGATCGTACCTAATCAAGTGAGGGCCTGGTCCCGCTATTGATGGATCAAAAACTCCTGTTGTCGGATTAATCGCTCCTGCTACCGGTGTACTGCTCCACGTACCTCCACTGGTAGGAGGTAGTGACACTTGTGATTGTACAGGTAGATTTTCACAAAATGGTCCCATGCCTGTTACAGATGGATTGCCAGGGGTTGTAATTTCTATACTTACCGTATCGGCTATAAAACATCCCGAATGTGTATATATGGCATTGAATGTGCCTCCGCCTGAAGATGCTGTGGTAACTAAATTCATCTCTCCAGTAACCGGATCTATTACTCCTCCATTACTTGAACTCCACGATCCTCCCGCATCTCCATTGGTAGTGAAGGTATAGGTAAGGTCGGCTACACAAACATCCGAGGAAGGCTCATTGTCTATTGTCGGGTCAAGAACAGGAGTTATTACAAAATCCTGTGTGTCGTCTATTGGACAAATACCAGTAAAACTATACGTTATCGTTATTGTTCCTCCTGCATTTCCATTCACTCCCGGATCAAACTGGTTCGTATTCACGACTCCTGTACCACTCCATACACCGCCCGCATCAACTGCTGTCATTGTTAATACTCCATCATAAGCACACATACTGCCCGGATCACTTATGGTGGGATCGGATGGTTCTTCTACTACAATCTCTACAGTACTATCAACAGGGCATGTGCTCCCTAAACTGTATGTAATCGAATATGTTCCTCCACCGGTTAACGTCATATCTCCTGTCGATGCATCAATGGTACCTCCATTGTTGATGCTCCATACTCCTCCTGCATCTCCCGTATTTACAAATTGTACATTCCCCAATGA
>MDTD01081813.1_pt1 | contig 70583 bp, 71 predicted proteins | sample 811221 | NCBI WGS metagenome assembly MDTD01 (sample SAMN05326646, study PRJNA326480) | marine metagenome | isolation source: seawater | place: Pacific Ocean: South West | collected 2011 | reverse complement strand
TATTCTACATTCCGACCGCGGCAGTCAATTCACTAGCGGGGATTACCAGCGTTTCCTTGGCAGCAATCGTGTTGTGAGCAGCATGAGCGCCGTGGGCCACTGTGGTGATAATGCGGCCTGTGAGGGGTTCTTCGGGGTGCTCAAGCGAGAACGGGTCCACCACCGCCAATATCGAACTTTGGATGAAGCCAGGGCCGATGTATTCGATTACATAGAGCGATTCCATAACCCAAGAATGCGACGTAGAGTGGCCGCTCAAGACAGGAAACTATCCGCCGTTTTAAAACCGTCCGTGGAAACGGGGTAGAACCCGTTTATCGCTTTGTACCTCGGGTTACCCGAAGAGCGCCGGGCCGAGTATGAATCCAGGCAGACGGGTGGCTATAAGGCGCTGGCGGTGATGGAGTATCAACTGGAGGAATCGCCTTACCTGGCGGGAGACAAGCTCACTACCGCGGACGTCAGCTTGTACGGGTACACCCATGTCGCCGATCAGGGCGGGTTTGATCTGAGCCGTTATCCGGCCATTGAAGCCTGGCTGAGTCGTGTTGCCGGTGCGCCGGGTTACATTGGTATGAACGAGTAGCCTTCAGTTCTGCTTTACGGTTTAGCACCTACCCTCTGGTTATCACGTCGAGGCCGGGCGGAGCCTGAATAGACGGCGCTTTATCAACGAGCTGATCGGCTGCTCTCGTCCACGTCATCCTTAAGCCAAGCCTTGATCAGGGACTGATAAGGCATATCCCGCTTGTTGGCCTCGATCTTGATGCGATCAAGCAGCGCTTCGGGCAAACGGAGCGAAATCGTCTTCGTTGACGGCTTTAGTTTCGGAAAAGAAGCGGGTTTGGCCTGGCTCCAGTCCACGTAGTCAGAGGAGTCATGGGTTTCCCAGAACGTCCGTTCCTCGGCTTCGGTTTTGAACTCAGGCGTCTTTTTTCGCTTGCTCATAAACAGCCCTCTCTTTGCGGTGCATGTCGCGAGCGGAAATCACCCGAATCAGCGTGCCGCTTTGTCTCAGTGTGAACGTGATGTGCAAGAGTCTTCCATCATCCGTCTTCCCAAGGGCGTGGAACCGGGCTTCGGTTTGGCTGTGCTTGGCATCTTCCAGCAGCAGAAGCGGCTCGTTGAAGAAGACTTCCTCTGCTTCGGACTGACCGACGCCATGCTTATCCGCGCTTTTCCGGAAGTTGCCTTCGTCCCAGTTGAAGCCTGTAACATGCGCCCAATTGATCATTTCTGTATATTATCAGCATATACGTCCTCGTCAATATGACCAACAGGGGGTGCCATGACCGCGAGCACGGTGGCGTTGTGGAGTTGCGGGCTGTTCTTTCTGACCGGCCTGCTGACCGGGGTTTGGAAGTACATCCAGATCAGAGGCAGTGACAAAGCCCGGGCGCATTACTATGTGGATGTCGCCCACAGGGCGAGCCTGATGTACGCGTTCGCCTGCCTGGTGCTGGAGCGCTTTGCTTCGCTTAGCGTCTGGCCGGAATGGGTGAATGTGCTGGCGGTGTTGGCGTCTGTGCTGTTCTTCGCGCTGGCGGTGGGCAGCTACATTCTGCACGGCGCGCTCAAGGACACCCGCAACCAGCTGCAGAAGCCGCACGCGTTCGGTTCCGGGTTCCTGCCGGCGTGGATGATGAGCGCTTTCATGTGGGCGCTGGTGGCCGGCGAGATCGGCGGTTTCCTGGTGCTGTTCGCCGGCTTCGCCGCCGCCTAGGCGGCGTTGCCGAGAAAGCCGGTGACGAAATCCACTGGAACACCTCTTCTTCCTCAATATAAAAGCCGCCTTTCCCGGCAATCCGTGATGAAACTTTTTGTGCCTGCGCGACAAGCGAGCATCGGTGTTGACTTGTGATGTGCGTCACGGTTTTATTATCCGATGTTCAAGGTTCTGACTTAATGGGCTGCCCGGGTTCTGGTGGGGCCTGAATGCCAAAGGCGGAGCTGATAATGACCTGATAACCGCTGGACGCGCAAAGTCAGATAAGATTTTAATGATCTAGGGAAGGGGAATATGAAAATCATGAATATTGGAGTTGTCGCGGTAGCTATAATTCTGGCTGGCTGCTCAACTCTGGGGACTCCCGCCGAATCGCTTTCCGCTTCGGGTGGACAACCTGAAGCCTTTACTCCGCATTCTCCCGATAAAAGCTTTGTTGTTCCTGAAGGCGGTGCGACCAGCTCAATCCTTTCCTGCCCCAGCAAACGGGTTGATTACATACCGATACCCGCACTGCCTGCGGGTGGGTGCACCGATGTGTCTATCGATCCGCGCACCAAGAAGTCAGTTGCGACGCACAAAAACTGGCCGGCCGACGCGGGAAAAGTGAATGAGCTGCTTACGAACATAGCAACCAACATCTCACTAAGCACGCAAGAGCTATCGGGGAGTGTGGGAGGGGGACTATTTTCTGGCTCGCGATCAGAAAAACAATACGTTATAGACTTTATGAAATGGCGCGCGGAACCATTATCCACTTCGGACGATAAACAACTCGGTTGGGTGAGAGTCGGGGCGGGGATACGAGTGATTGTAAACATCACAAAGGGGGATGGGGTCGCCACAGGGAGTCTTTTGTCCCTGGCGGTCAGCGCGAAGGCGGGCAAGGTTGACGGGTCGATCAGCACGGAACTGATCGGCCTTGATGCCAAGGAGGTAACGCAAGCTATGCCGTTTACCGTTGATTTGTCTGAGGGAAATATCCAGAAAGTTATTGAGGTGCTGGCAATTGTTAAAACGAAGCTGTACGACCCCAACACAACGGTGAGCCCAAACTTAATCGCAAAGATTGAATGCGCGAAATAGAAATGGCGGGTTGTGTGACAAATGCGGCCACAATCTGTTTCTAGTGCCGCATATTGACGACGAATTCGTGGCCGCTATTCTGGGTGATTCGTAGGTATTGCGGCGCCATCGGGATAGTGGTGCTCATGCGTGTATAACGTAGCGAGAGACAGCTCGAATTGTTAAATGCCCACGGAAGAACGCAACCTTCCATTTCAGAAAAGATCCCGCCTTTTAGGGAAAGCGTGACTGAATGACGAAAGGGAACGGCGGCCGCCGGTCGCCCTCGCGCCGGGGTGGGTTTCCGGTGTACACCGTGCTGGCCACGGCGCTGTTCTTCATTGCCCTGGTGCTGCTCGTGCCCACTCCCGGTTGGCAGCGCCTGGCCGGCTTCTATGCCCTGATGAGCCTGATCGCCTTCGCCCTCTACGGTCTCGACAAGCGCGCCGCTCGGCGCCAGAGCTGGCGGGTGCCCGAGGCGCGGCTGCATCTGGTGGAGTTGCTGGGCGGCTGGCCCGGTGCCTTGTTGGCGCAGCGCACCTTCCGCCACAAGACCCGCAAAACCCCGTTCCGGGTGGCCTTCTTCCTCGCCGTGGCCGCCAACCTGGCGGCGCTGGGCTGGCTGCTGTACGCGGACGCCGCCGCCGGGCTGCGCGCCACGGTGGGTGTTGCCGTCCGTTCACTGTGACAGGGCGTTGGTCGTGGCAAGCTGAATTATGATGTAATACATTGTAGTCAGACAGTGTGGAGGAAGCCCCATGAGTGTTACTACCGTTCGCCTGCAGGCTGAGGTCGAGGCGCATCTGGACGCCATCGCCAAGCGCCTGCATCGAAGCAAGGGCTGGGTGATCAACCAGGCCCTCGCCGAGTACATCGAGAAACAGCGCCTTGAGCAGGCGCGTTGGCAACAGACGCTGGAAGCCATGGAGTCCGCGGCTCAGGGCAGGGTGGTGGATGCCAGCGAGGTCCATGAGTGGCTCAGTAGTTGGGGCACCGGGGATGAGCGGGACACGCCGGGGTCGGATCGGTGAAACTGGTTTACACGGATGTAGCCATTGAGGATTTGAAGCGCCTTCGAGCCTTCATCGCCGTCAACAACCCGCCGGCGGCCAGCCGGATCGCGGCGGAGCTGGTCGAGCGGATCAGCGCCTTGCCCGACTTTCCGCGAATGGGCACGCCCGTGGCGTTGGCCCCGGACCCGGATTCCATTCGCGATATCGTTTTTGGCCGCTACGTGGTTCGTTATTCGGTCCATGCCAGCGCCATTATTGTCCTGAGGGTGTGGCACGGCCTGGAAGGTGAGCGCTGAGCCCTCGCCACGCCTGTGGCACGGCTATTGCTTAAGGTCGTGTCCTTTGACCTTTCCCGGGAGTCAGCGTGACTGAACATCGCACCACCATGAACGACCGCGTGGACGCCGTCCGGCGCAAGCTGGATGTGGACGTCTGCAGCCTTTATCTGGCCCGCCCGGACCAGCAAACCCTGGAGATCGTCGCCACCAGCGGCCTGAACCAGAGCGTGATCGGCAAGCAGCTGGGTTACGCCCAGGGCCTCACCGGCAAGGTGGCCCGCACCCGCCAGCCCGTGGTCGCCCGGGTGATCCAGGACCACGCCGACTATTTCCACGTGGAAGGCTCCGGCGAGGAGCGTTTCAAGAGCTACCTGGGCATCCCCCTGGAGCACGGCGACCAATTGCGGGGCGTGCTGGTGGTGCAGACCGAGCGCACCAAGACCTTCTTCCGCCGGGACATCCAGGAAGTGCACAGCGCCGGCCGGGATGTACTGGATGGTCTGACGGAACTGGCCGGCACCCCGCACTGAAACGTCCCCTCTTCTTATTCCCGTGGGAGCGACCGGGCGGTGTACCGCTTCAGTCGCGATCATAGGCGATGGGTCGCCCCCGCGGGATGGCGGCAGGGTGAGAGATGTCAGGCCGCGGTGGGTTGCACGATCACTTCATCCACATTGACGTCATCCGGTTGTGAGATGGCGTAGGCAATGGCGTTGGCGATGGCCGTGGGTTTCAATGCCACTTTGCGGAAGTCTTCCAGCCAAGCCTTGGTGTCGGCATCGGTGGTGGTGCGGGCCAGTTCGCTTTCCACCACGCCGGGGGAAATGGTGGTCACCCTGATCTTCTTGGTTTCCATTCGCAGGCCATCGGAGATGGCGCGGACGGCGAATTTGGTACCGCAGTAGACTGCGGCGGTGGGGAAGACGTTATGCGCCGCGATGGAGGCGGTGTTGATAATGTGTCCGCCTCGCTCTTCCATGGTGGGCAGGACTGCCTGGATGCCGTTCAGTACCCCTTTGATATTCACATCAATCATTCGGTCCCACTCGTCCGCTTTCAGGGCCGCCATGGGGGCCAGTGGCATCAGCCCCGCGTTATTGACCAGCACATCAACGGGGCCGAACTCCGCGCTGGCATCGGCCACGACCCGTTGAAAGTCCTCCTGGGAGGTGACGTCCAGGGTGTAGGCCTTGGCAGTGCTGCCATTTTGCTTGATTCTCCGTGCCAGGGCCTCAAGGCGCTCCGTCCGGCGTGCGCCCAGAAGCACGGTATGGCCGGCCAGGGCCAGAGTAAGGGCGGTGGCTTCACCAATGCCGCTGCTGGCGCCGGTGATCAAAATGACTTTTAATTTACGCTGTTCCATGACAAGACTCCTTGAAGGGCGGTTTAACCGGGGCGGTGAAGGCCCCCTGTTCAAGGCTTGTCATATTAGTTGGCGGGGTGTTGGGCAACGATACATGAAAATCGTCTATTCTTGCCCGATTATCCGAGGTGTGCAGGCGGAAGAGTAATCGGTTGGGAACGGTGAGCACAACAAAGGTGAACGCAACATTGAAAAAAACACTGGTGCGTCTGGTCGAGCGCGCCGCGACGGAAGAGGGATTCAACCCGACACCGATCCCCAATGTGTCCTGCTACCGGATTTCCCGGCCCAACACCCAAATGCCGGCGGTATACCTGCCTTGCCTGTGCGTCATAGTGCAGGGCCGCAAGAACGTGATGCTCGGCAAGCAGCGTGTCTCGTACGGTGAGTTGGAGTTTCTGGTGGCTTCGGTGCACCTGCCGGTGATTGGCATTGTGGAGGAGGCTACGGAAGAGCGCCCCTATTTCGTGATCCAGATCGATATTGATGGGCAGCGAATCTCCGAGCTGCTCCCGCTTATGCCGTCATCCGCTGTCGCTCATAAGCAGTCCGAGAACGCTCTGTTCATCGGTCAGGTGGATCGTGCCATGGGCGACAGCCTGTTGCGCCTGCTGGGATTGATCGAGATGCCCGAGGATGTTCCCGTGCTGGGTGAGTCTCTGGTTCGCGAGATGCATTACCGCATGTTACGCAGCGAGCACGGCCCTCGGATCGCGCAGATATCCCTCACCGGTACACCGACACAGCGAATCTCCACCATCATAGAGAAACTGCGCAGGGACTATCATCGCCCGATATCCGTGGAAGAACTGGCGCGCCTGGCCGGGATGAGCGTTTCCACTTTTCATGTGCATTTCAAAGCCGTCACCAGTATGAGCCCGCTGCAGTTCCAGAAATCCGTCAGGCTGGTGGAGGCACGTAGCCTGATGCTGTCCCGACAATTGGACGCCGCAAGCACCGCCTATCGAGTGGGGTACGAGAGCCCCTCCCAGTTCAGTCGGGAATACGCCCGCATGTTTGGTCATCCTCCAGTGAGGGACATCGCGCGAATGCGGCGGAGCAACACTACGAACGACCAGGAGAGCGGAGGTGTTGGTGGCATATGAAAATGGATGCCGTCATCGGTTCGATCGGAGAGTCCCAATGTTTGGTGTATCGAAAAAGAGCAGCGTGACGCTGCGGGAAGAGCGCCGCCCGGGCGATTACCGTTTCCTCGGTGTCACACGCCAGAAGAACGGCGACCTGGTCTTCGAGGGGCAGGACCTGGGCCAGGGCGTTCGCGACGCCTTCGGCTGTGCCGAGTACGAGTGGCGTTGGACCATCAAGGCACAGGATGTGGAGACGCTGCGCCAGGCGCTTGGCCACCGTGGCGATCCTCTTGCACTACTCAAGAAACATTTCAGCGGCGACGCCGCGGCTGGTCTCCAGGGCTTTCTTGAGGAGCACGGGATTCCGTTCGAATCCTACAGCCGCATTGGTGATTAGGTCCTTGCAAGGCCGGCTTGAGGCCGTTGATTCGGGTTGTCAAAATCCGGCGTATATCCATGTCCCTGACAGGAGAGAACCTGATGGAGATTGATGAGGAGAAAATCGACCAGGCCGTTCTGGCGTTGCTGCATCTGACGCTGCACGACGGTGACCGAGCCTGGAAGTCCTTTGATTGGGATGCCATGAACAGGCTTCATGAAAAGGGCTTGATTTGTAATCCGGTCGGGAAAGCGAAATCAGTCTTGCTGACCGAGGAAGGTTTGAAGGAATCTGAGCGGCGTTTTCGGGAGCTGTTTGGCCGGGACGGATAGGTAAGTGACATCCGAGGTCAATAAGAGTACATTTGGATGTACGTAATTATGTACGGGAAAGTGCCATGCCGCGAGTTCGAGTTGATGAAGACATCCGCCCGCTGTCCGAATTCCGGGCTGGGGTGGCCACCTTTGTGAGACACATCCACGAGACCCGGCGTCCCATGGTGCTCACCCAGCGCGGGCGTGGCGTGGCGGTGTTGGTGGACGTTCATGAGTATGAGCGAATGCAGGAGCGCCTGGAGGTGCTGGAGGAGGTCTATAAGGCCGAGGAGCAGATCGCAGCGGGGGACGGGATTCCCCATCAGGATGCCAAGGCCAGGATCAAGGGCCGATTGTCGAAATGAACATCGTCTGGTCGCCGCTGGCCCTTGAGCGTGTCGAGGACATTGCTCTGTACATCGCCGAGGATAACCCCGGTGCGGCGGATGGCTGGGTGGATGACATCTTCGCCGCCGTGGAACGGCTTGCGGCGTTCCCCGAGAGTGGCCGAATCGTGCCCGAGGTGGGAGCCCGGCGTATCCGTGAAGTGATCGTCGGCCAGTATCGACTCATTTATAGCGTGAAAGACCGCATCGATGTATTGACGGTGCGGCGGAGCAGCCAGCTTCTGCGCTCCGATGAAATCCACGACGGCGATCCGTAGCCTTCATCGTTCTCCCAAGACGCCCACCGGCAAAATCTGGATAATGGCGCCCAGCCAGGCCCCCGCGCCACATTCGCCAACCGGTAGTCTCCCCCCATGGAAATCAAGGTCAACTTCCTCGACAACCTCCGCCTGGAGGCCAAATTCGACGACTTCACCGTGGTCACCGACCAGCCGATTCGCTACAAGGGCGACGGTTCGGCGCCCAGTCCGTTCGATTATTTCCTGGCGTCGTCGGCGCTGTGCGCGGCCTATTTCGTGCGGGTGTACTGCAAGGCGCGGGACATTCCCACGGAGAACATCCGGCTGTCGCAGAACAACATCGTCGACCCGGAGAACCGCTACAACCAGATTTTCCGCATCCAGGTGGAGTTGCCGGAGGACATTTCCGACAAGGACCGGCAGGGCATTCTGCGTTCCATCGACCGCTGCACGGTAAAGAAGGTGGTGCAGACCGGGCCGGATTTCCAGATCGAGACCGTTGAGAACCTGGATGAGGACGCCCAGGCGCTGCTGGGGACCGGTCTGGATGATGGCGCGCGCACCTTTATCGAGGGCAAGGACCGGCCGCTGGAGGAGACCATCGCCACCATGAGCCGGGCGCTGGAGGCCCTGGGCATGAAGATCGAGATCGCCTCCTGGCGCAACATCGTGCCCCATGTGTGGTCGCTGCACATTCGCGACGCGGCCTCGCCCATGTGCTTCACCAACGGCAAGGGCGCCACCAAGGAGAGCGCCCTGTGCTCCGCGTTGGGCGAGTTCATCGAGCGGCTGAACTGCAACTTCTTCTACAACGATCAGTTCTTCGGCGAAGAGATCGCCAACGCCGACTTCGTGCATTACCCCAACGAACAATGGTTCCAGCCCGGCCCCGACGACGCACTGCCCGAAGGCATTCTGGACGACCACTGCCGGGCGATTTACGACCCGGACGGCGAGCTGCAAGGCTCGAATCTGATCGACACCAACTCCGGCCGGGTGGATCGCGGTATCTGCTCCTTGCCGTTCGAGCGCCGCTCCGACGGCGAGACCGTGTGGTTCCCCTCCAACCTGATCGAGAACCTGTTTCTCAGCAACGGCATGAGCGCCGGCAACACCCTGGCCGAGGCCCAGGTACAGTGTCTGTCCGAAATCTTCGAGCGGGCGGTGAAAAAGCAGATCATCGAAGAAGAGCTGGCGCTGCCGGACGTGCCCAAGGAGGTGCTGGCGAAATATCCGAAGCTGGTGGAAGGGGTGGAAGCCCTGGAGGCCCAGGGCTTCCCGGTGCTGGTCAAGGACGCCTCCCTGGGCGGGCAATTCCCGGTGGCCTGCGTGGCGCTGATGAACCCGCGCACCGGTGGCGTGTTCGTGTCGTTCGGGGCTCACCCCAGCATGGCGGTGGCGCTGGAACGCTCGCTCACCGAGCTGCTTCAAGGCCGCAGCTTCGAGGGCCTGAACGACTTTCCGCCGCCCACGTTCAACAGCCTGGCGGTGACCGAGCCGAACAATTTCGTGGAGCACTTTATCGACTCCAGCGGCCTGGTGTCCTGGCGCTTCTTCAGCGCCAAGGCGGACGTGGAATTTCACGAATGGGATTTTTCCGGCGGCTCTTCACAAAATACGCAGGAAGAAGCGGCGCGCCTGTTCGGCATCCTCGAGGATCTCGGCAAGGAGGTCTACCCCGCCTCTTACCACGAACTGGGCGCGCCGGCCTGCCGCATCCTGGTGCCGGGCTATTCCGAGGTCTACCCGGTGGAGGACCTGGTCTGGGACAACACCAACAAGGCGCTGGACTACCGCGAGGACCTCCTCAACCTGCACCGCCTGGGCGATGACCAGCTCGCCGCCCTGTCGGAGCATCTCGAAGAAAGCCAGATCGACGACTACACCGACATCATCACCCTGATCGGCATCGAGTTCGACGAGAACACGGTCTGGGGCCAGCTCACCGTGCTGGAACTGAAGCTGCTCATCGACCTGGCCCTGGGCCGCCACGAGGACGCCCTGGAGCGCACCGAGGCGTTCCTGCAGTTCAACGACAACACCGTGGAGCGCAACCTGTTCTACCGCGCCGTCAGCGCGGTGCTGGAAATCACCCTGGACGACGAGCTGGACCTGGACGATTACCTGGCCAACCTGCAACGCCTCTATGGCGAGGACACCATGGCCCAGGTGGTGGGCGCCGTGGACGGCAGCGTCCGCTTCCCGGGGCTGACTGCCACCAACATGCAGCTCGACGGCCTGGACCGCCACCAGCGCCTGATCGAAAGCTACAAAAAACTCCACGCCGCCCGCGCTGCGGCGGCGGCGCGCTGACCGGCGGCGTCACCGGAGCTGCCGCCGGTCAGCCGATCGCGGCTGAAGCCGCTCCTACAGTGTTCCTGCAGCTCTCTTACGGGGAGCTATCGTTTCCCTTTTGCTGTTCCAGCCGGCTCAGGCGCTGGTCCATGGCGCGCAGCAGCTCGAGCATTTCCTGGCGTTCGTCGTGGGCGCGCTGGTTGGCCTGGTCCCGTTCTTCCTTTTGCTCCAGGTCGTGCACCTCCTGGGTGGCGTTGACGATGATGGCGATGAACAGGTTCAGCACCATGAAGCTGGAGATCAGGATAAAGGGCACGAAGAACAGCCAGGCGTGGGGATATTGCTCCATCACCGGCCGGGCCACGCCCATGGACCAGCTTTCCAGGGTCATGATCTGGAACAGGGTGTAGATGCTGGCGCCCAGGGTGCCGAACCAGTCCGGGAAGGCGTCGCCGAACAGCTCCGTGCCCATCACCCCGAAGATGTAGAACATCATCAGCAGCAGGGCGGCGGTCCAGCCGATGCCGGGCAGGGAGTGCATCAGCGATTCCACCAGCATGCGTAGCCGTTTGATGGTGGACAGCAGCCGCAGCACCCGCAGAATGCGCAGGCTGCGCAGAATCGCCAGCGGGCCGGCGGCCGGCGCCAGGGAAACGGCGACGATGATGAAGTCGAACAGGTTCCAGCCGGAGCGGAAGAAGCGCGGGCCGAAGGCCGCCAGTTTGGTGACGATCTCCACCACGAACACGGCGAGGATCAGGCTGTTGAGCAGGGCGAGCAGTTCGCCGGCGACGTCCATGGCCTGCCGGGAGGTCTCCAGCCCGAGCACCACGGCGTTGAGAATGATCAGGCCGGTGATGAAGTGGCGTACCGCCGGGGATTCCACCCAGTGGCCCAGCCGGGCCCGCCAACCGTTGATTGCCAGTGTCGTCATGCCTTGTTCCATCGTGCCGGATGATTGTCGGCGCGCAGTATACCCATCGGCGCGCGCCGGCGCTGCCCCGGACCAGGGAGGGGCAGCCGGGCTGTGACGCTGGCCTCGCTATGCCTCCTTGCGGCGCCGGCGGGCTTGCTTTCGTCGATCGGCGGGGCCAGATTTGCCCTCGTGGCGTTTTTGATCCGAACCCGGAGGGAATTATGTGGCGTTGCGTTTGGGGCATTCTGTTCGCCGTGTCGGCCACCGCCACGGCGGCCGAGCCGACCCCGGTGGCGAAACAGGGGCAAGCCTTCCGGGTGTCGCCGGCGTGCCTGGCGTCCGCCGAGGCGGGCGTCGAGGGCCAGACCGGCGGGCCGGTGCTGTACATCAGGCTCGATGAGGCCGGCGGCGAGTTGCTCCACGATTTCACCGCCTCCCGGGTGGGCCACACAATGCGGCTGGTGGACGGTAGCGGTGAGCCGCTCATGGCGAGCGCGCCGGTGATCCAGTCTCCGCTCGACCGCGCCCTTATGCTGACCGGCTTCGAATCCCGCCGCGAGGCGGAGGCGGTGGCCAAACGCCTCCGGCGCGGCGACGGCGCGTGTGGCCCCCTATGAGCCGGCACGACGGCTTCCACCTCTGGAAAACCGATCCCCTCGGTGCGTTGCTGCTCTACGGCGGCTTCGCCTTCGCTCTGGTGCCGGCGTTCCTCCACCGTTCCTTTCTCCGGGGGATGCCGATCCTCTCCTGATGGCGAATACGTCAACAAACAGCCACTGGCAAAAGCTATCGCCTTGTTCGATGGCCTGTATTTGCCCGATAGGCAGCGCCGGAGTACATCTATAGGTCCCGGGCGTTAAGCCCCCCAAGAACAACGCAGGCGTGTTTTTTCAGGGAGAACGACCATGACCGAGAGCAAATGCCCTTTTCACAACACCGCGGGTGGCGGCACCACCAACCAGGATTGGTGGCCCAACCAGCTGCGCATCGACATCCTTCACCAGCATGCGCCGGTGACCAGCCCCATGGACGAGGACTTCGATTACGCGGAGGCCTTCAAGAGCCTGGACCTGGCGGCGCTGAAGAAAGACCTCACCGCCCTGATGACCGATTCCCAGGACTGGTGGCCGGCGGACTTCGGCCACTATGGCCCGCTGTTCATCCGCATGGCCTGGCACAGCGCCGGCACCTACCGGCTGGGCGACGGGCGCGGCGGCGCTGGCACCGGCACCCAGCGGTTCGCGCCGCTCAACAGCTGGCCGGACAACGTTAACCTGGACAAGGCCCGGCGGCTGCTGTGGCCGATCAAGCAGAAGTACGGCAACAAGATTTCCTGGGCCGATCTGATCGTGCTGGCCGGCAACGTGGCCCTGGAATCCATGGGCTTCGAGACCTTCGGCTTCGCCGGCGGCCGCGAGGACCTTTACGAACCCGAGACCGACATCTACTGGGGTGACGAAGGCGACTGGCTCGGCACCGACAAGCGCTACTCCGGCGACCGCGACCTGGAAGACCCGCTGGGCGCCACCACCATGGGCCTGATTTACGTGAACCCGGAAGGCCCGGAGGGCGAGCCGGATCCGGTGAAGGCGGCCCACGACATCCGCGAAACCTTCGCGCGCATGGCCATGAACGATGAGGAAACCGTGGCCCTGATCGCCGGCGGCCACACCTTCGGCAAGACCCACGGCGCCGGCGACCCGGGCCTGATCGGGCCGGAGCCGGAAGCAGCGCCCATCGAATCCATGGGCCTGGGCTGGCACAGCCGCCATGGCAGCGGCTTCGGTGACGACACCATCACCGGCGGCCCGGAAGTGACCTGGACGCAACAGCCGACGCAGTGGACCAACCTGTTTTTCGAGAACCTGTTCGGCCACGAATGGGAGCTGGAGAAGAGCCCGGCGGGCGCTTACCAGTGGGTGGCCAAGGACGCGGAAGCGGATATCCCCTACGCCCACGACCAGAGTAAAAAGCGCAAGCCCACCATGCTCACCACGGACCTGTCGCTGCGCTTCGACCCGGCCTACGAAAAAATTTCCCGTCGCTTTCATGAGAACCCGGCGGAGTTCGCCGACGCCTTCGCCCGCGCCTGGTACAAGCTCACCCACCGGGACATGGGCCCCATCGAGCGCTACCTGGGCCCGGAAGTGCCCAAGGAAGAACTGATCTGGCAGGACCCGGTGCCCAAGGTGGACCACGCCCTGATCGACGACCAGGACATCGCCGCCCTCAAGGCAAGGATTCTGGACAGCGGCCTGTCGATTCCGGATCTGGTGAAAGCCGCCTGGGCGTCCGCCTCCAGCTATCGCGGTTCGGACATGCGCGGCGGCTCCAATGGTGCCCGGGTGCGGCTGGCGCCCCAGAAGGACTGGGCGGTGAACGACCCCAAAAACCTGGACAAGGTGCTGAAGGCCTTGGAAGGCATCCAGGGCGAGTTCAACGGCGCCGCCTCCGGCGGCAAGAAGGTGTCCCTGGCGGACCTGATCGTGCTGGCCGGCGCGGCGGCGGTGGAGAAAGCCGCAGAGAAGGGCGGCCATAAGGTGACGGTGCCGTTCACCCCGGGCCGCACCGATGCCTCCCTGGAGCAGACCGACGTGGACTCCTTCCGCTACCTGGAGCCGTTCGTGGACGCGGTGCGCAACTACCGCAAGGCCAAGGCCACGGTGGACGCGGAGCACCTGATGATCGACCGCGCCCAGTTGCTCACCGTCACCGCCCCGGAACTGACCGTGCTGGTGGGCGGCATGCGCGCCCTCAACGCCAACTACGATGGCGCCGAGCACGGCGTCTTCACCGACCGCCCGGAAACGCTCAGTAACGACTTCTTCAAAACCGTCGTGGACATGAGCATCGCCTGGGCGCCGGTGTCCGAGGACGACGACTACCTGTTCGAGGGCCGCGACCGGTCCACCGGCAAGCTCAAGTGGACCGCCACCCGGCTCGACCTGATCTTCGGCGCCAACTCCCAGCTCCGTGCCCTCTCCGAGGTGTACGGCGCCGACGACGCCGAAGCCAAGTTCGTGAAGGACTTCGTGGCCGCCTGGGCCAAGGTCATGGACCTGGGCCGGTTCTGATCCATCCCCGGCGGGACCCCGGGAGTGACATCATCCCCGGGGTCCCGGCTCTTTCTTGATTCAATGTAATCTTCATGAGACATTAAAGCGGTTAATGACTCATGAAGATTACATTATGCCTACTCCTTATCGTCCCTCTCCGGCGGCCCGCCGAGCCTTGCGGAAACTGGGCGAGGATATCCGCGAAGCGCGCCTGCGCCGTAACCTGTCCATGGAAATCGTGGCCGAGCGCGCCGCGACTTCCCGCGCCACCCTGACCCGTTTGGAGAAGGGGGACACGGCGGTGAGCGTCGCGATTCTGGCCGGTGTGCTGCAGGCGCTGGGCATGCTGCCCCGGCTGGCGGACCTGGCCGACAGCGCCGAGGACCCCCAAGGGCTTGAGATCAGCCGGGAATCGCTGCGCCAGCGGGCCTCATCGCCGCGCGCGAGGGGTGACAAGGATGAGTAACGTCGAAGTGTTTCTGGATTGGCGGCGCCGGAATCGTCGCGTTGGCCTGTTGCGCCGCCATGCCAGCAGGGGCCGGGAAACGGTGACCTTCGAGTACGCGCCGGAATGGTTGGCGGCGGACGACCGCTTTTCCATGGACCCGGCGCTGCCGGTGGGGCCGGGCCTGTTCCGCCCGCCGGCGGGCGCGGAAATGTTCGGCACCCTGGGCGATTCCGCGCCGGACACTTGGGGCCGCATGTTGATGCGCCGCCGCGAACGGCGCGCGGCGGAACGGGAAGGCCGGGCGGTACGTACCCTTCACGAGACCGACTTTCTGCTCGGTGTCTCGGACCAGACCCGGCTTGGCGCGCTGCGCTTTCGGTGGGAAGGGGAGGAGGGTTTTCAGGCACCGCAGTCCCGGGGCGTGCCGGACCTGCTGGCGCTGGGTGATTTGCTTGGGGCTTCGCAGCGGATCGTTCGCGGTGACGAGACCGATGAAGACCTGCGCATGATCTTCGCGCCGGGCTCTTCGCTGGGGGGCGCCCGCCCCAAGGCGTCCGTGATCGATCAGCACGGCCGGTTGGCGATCGCTAAATTCCCTAAGGAAACCGACGAATATTCCCTGGAACGCTGGGAAGCCATAGCTCTGGATCTCGCGGTGCGGGCGGGAATTCGCGCGGCCGACCACGCATTGCATGAAGTGGCCGGGCGGCCTGTGTTGTTGTCCCGCCGATTCGACCGCGACGGCGACGAGCGGATTCCTTTTCTGTCGGCGATGTCGATGACCGAGCACCGGGATGGCGAACGGGGCAGCTATCTGGAAATTGTCGATGCCCTTGCCGAGCAAGGGGCGAGCGCCCGCGAGGATCGCCGGGAACTGTTCCGGCGCGTGGCGTTTTCCATCCTGGTTTCCAACGTGGACGATCACCTGCGTAATCACGGATTCTTGTGGCAAGGCATGGCCGGCTGGTCCCTGTCGCCGGCCTATGACCTCAACCCCACGCCTCAGGATATGAAAGCCCGCGTATTGGCTACCAACATCGATCTGGATGACGGCACCTGCTCCATCGAACTGCTGCGCTCCGTGGCGGACGAATTTTCCCTCAAACCGGCGGAAGCGGATGCGTGCATTCGGGAAGTGGCCAAAGCCTGTAAGGGGTGGCGTGATGCGGCGAGAAAGCGGGGCGCTCCCGCTGCTGAAATCAAGCGCATGGAAAGCGCCTTCGAACATGAGGACCTGGCCACTGCCAGCCGTTTGTAGAAGCGGTGTTACGAGACCCAGGGGTTGATCAAGGGAATGCCGAGGGGCTCGAAGTCCTTGGTGTTGCGGGTGGCCAGGGTGGCGCCGTGGGTGTGGCAAATGGCGGCGATCTGGCCGTCGGCCATGCTCACCGGGGTGCCGTTGCGTTCCGCGTTGGCGATTTTCTGGGCGTAGTGGCTGGCGGCGAGGGCATCGAAGGTGAGCAGGCGCCCGCTGAATTCCCGGTCGAACAGCTCGGCGGCCAGCATCGCCAGGGTGCGTTGCCGGCGGCCGGCGGACAGCCGTTCGATGCCGTACAGGATCTCCGCCACGGTGATGCTGGTGGTGGCCACGTCCCGGGCCGGTTGCCGGTCCAGCCAGTGCACCACCACCGGGTTCGGCGCCGGGCGCATCAGCTCGGAGAGCACATTGGTGTCGAGGGCGATCATCAGTCCAGGTCCGCCGGACGTGGCGGGTCGCGGCGCTCGGGCAGCTCCAACTCCTGGCCGTCGTAGGCGGCGAAGCGGTCACGGATGCGGCTGCCCAGGCCCTGTTCCGGCGCCGGCTCGCTGAGGGCCCGGCGCAGGATTTGGCGCACTTCCTCTTCCATGGAATGGCCGTGGCGGGCGGCTTCCAGCCGCAGGCGCTGTTTCAGGTCGTCATCGAGATTGCGGACGGTCAGGGTGCTCATCGGCGTTCTCCTCAATGGATGACAGCAATGCTAGCACTGCTGTCATCCGGAGGAAAGCCACCGGCCGGCCTCAGGCCCGCGCCGGCTCCGGTGGCGTGGCGCCGCCGGGCAGCGCCAGCCGCAGGTTGTTCAGCCAGGTGGTGCCGAACTGCCGCCACAGCGGCGCGGAGTTGTAGGGCAGGCCGTAGCGGTCCGCCAGGGCTTTCACCCGGGGCGCCACCTCCGGGTAGCGGTTGCTGCACAGGTCCGGGAACAGGTGGTGCTCGATCTGGTGGCTCAGGTTGCCGGACATCACATGGAACAGCGGGCCGCCGGTGATGTTGGCGGAGCCCAGCAGCTGGCGCAGGTACCACTGGCCACGGGATTCCCCTTCGGTTTGCTCCTGGGTGAAGTGATAAACGCCGGCGGGGAAGTGCCCGCAGAAGATGATCACGAAGGCCCAGATATTGCGCATGATGTTGGCCACGAAGTTGGCGCCGGCCACCAGCAGGAACACGGTCAGCGGCGATTCCGGCACCACCAGGGAAATCGGCAGCGCCACCAGGGCGGCCAGGCCCGGCCACATGAGGTAGTCCTTGCGCACCTGGCCCCACACCTTGCGGCCGATGTGCTTCATCAGCGGCAGGATTTCCTTGGGCTTCTTCTTGCGCTCGACCACGTCGATCAGCGCCTGCTCGTGCAGCGCCACGCCTTCCTCGAACAGCAGCATCAGCAGCACGAAGTACACCGGCTGCAGCAGGTAGGCCGGTTTCCAGGGCTGGTGCGGGGTCACGCGCATGATGCCGTAACCCACGTCCAGGTCCTTCTCCAGCACATTGGTCCAGGTGTGGTGCACCACATTGTGGGAGTGCATCCAGCGGTCCGAGGGGCTCATGGTGTCCCACTCCCAGGTGTTGGACTGGATCTCCGGGTCCTTCATCCAGTCCCACTGGGCGTGCAGCACGTTGTGGGCGATTTCCATGTTCTCCAGAATCTTGGCCAGGCCCAGCAGGATCACGCCCAGGGCCATCACGATCAGCGTGGACGGCCAGCCCGCCAGGGCGTGGCCCCAGGCCGGCAGCAGGAACAGGCTGGCGTAGATCACCAGCCGGCCCACCAGGGCCATGGCGCGCTGGGTGCGGATCAGGCGCAGGATGTAGAGCCGGTCCTTCTCGCCCCGGGATTCCAGGGTCTCGTGGTAGATGGCGTCCATCTCACGGCCAAACTCGTCGATCTGTTCGTCGGTGAGGTCCACCGGCAAGGGTCGTTTCGTGCTCATGCCGTTCTCCCTAAAGTGCCAGTTCGCAGTCCCCGGCGGCCGCGCACACACACACCTGCACGATGGCGCCGGGTTCGTTGATGAAGTCGCCGCTGCGCAGGTCGCGCACGCAGCCGGATGTGAGGGTGGTGTTGCAGGTATGGCAGATGCCCATGCGGCAGCCGTGGGGCGGGGTCAGCCCGGCGTCCTCGGCCACGCGCAGCAGGTTGGTCTCGCCGTCCGCGTCCACGTCCAGATCGCTGCCGGCGAAACGCACCCGGCCGCCCACGGCGTCGTCGGGAATCGGCGCGAAGTCGGCGCGGAAGCGTTCGATGTGCAGTCGCGGGGCCAGGCCGGCCCGCTCCCAGGTTTCCTCCAGGGCGGCCAGCAACGCCGGCGGCCCGCAGGCGTAGCAGTCACGCTGGCGCCAGTCCGGGCACAGCCGCTCCAGCTGCGCTTCGGTGAAATGGCTTTCGTCCTCCGGCGCGTGGCGGGTGTGCACTTCGTGCAGGTGGTAGTGGCGCTGCTCCTGGTCCAGCCGGCGCAGCTCGCGGCCGAAGATGGTGTCGAACTCATGGGGCGCGTAATGGATGTGCACCGTGTCCGGCAGCCGCTCCTGGTCGAGCAGGCTGCGCACCATGCTCATGGCCGGGGTGATGCCGCTGCCGGCGGTAATGAACAGCGGCTGCACCGGCGAGGCGTCCGGCAGATAGAACTCGCCCTGGGGCAGCCCCACGGGAATGAAATCGCCCACCTTCAGATTGCGCACGATGTGGTGCGACAGGCGCCCGCCGTCGATCTTCTTGACCGTGATGGTGAAGCAGCCGTCGTCGCGCTCCGGCGGCGACGAGATGGTATAAGTACGGGTGTAGTGCCGGCCGTCCACGGGAATGCCCACGCGGATGTGCTGGCCCGGCCGGTGCAGCCGCCAGTTGGCGCCGGGCTTGAGCGTGATGGTGCGGGCATCGCGGGTTTCATCCCACACGTCCACCACCCGGGCGTGCATGCGGTGGGTGGTCCACAGCGGGTTCACCAGCTCCACGTAGTGGGAGGTGCGCAGCGGGAACGCGAACATATCACTGATCGCGGACAGCCGCGTCAGCCAGCGCCTGGGTGCCTTGCTTTCCGGTACCGGGGTCGTCATGCCTGCCTCCTGGAATGTGTACAGGTGTTCACAGTAACGGCAAAGTCGGCGTTTGAGAAGACGGCAATTTTGTTCAACGTTGCGCCGGGGCCAATCGGTCTGGCGTGAAGGTCAATCCGGTCACCGTCGCGTGCTATCCTCACCCTGATTTGGGGGCAACGATCGCCAAGGATTTCTATGCTGGCTTACACCATGGTGGGCACCCGTGACCTGGACCGGGCGCTGGCCTTCTACGAACCCTTGTTCCAGGAAATGGATCTGGAGGTGTGCTGGCGGGACGACCAGTGCGTGTCCTACGGCCGCGAGGACGACCCGTACGTACCGCGTTTTTTCGTCGGCTATCCGTTCGACGGTAAACCGGCGTCGGTGGGCAACGGCGGGATGACCGCGTTTCAGTTCTCCGAACCAGAGCAGGTGGATCGCCTCTACGACATCGCCCTGGAGCAGGGCGGTCGCGACGAGGGGGAGCCGGACTGGCGGCCGCAGTACGGCGACGGTTTCTACGCCGCCTATGTGCGCGATCCGGATGGCAACAAACTGGCCTTCGTGGTGTACCCGACATGAGCGATACCCTGGATTACCGCGCCCTGCTCAAGGTGGCCCTGGAACAGGCCCGCCAGGGCCTGGCCGAGGGCGGCATCCCCATCGGCGCCGCCCTGTTCGACGCCGACGGCACCCTGCTGGGCGCCGGCCACAATCGGCGCATCCAGGAAGACGATCCCTCGGTGCACGCCGAAACCGACGCCTTCCGCAAGGCCGGCCGTCAGCGCCGCTACCGCGACAAGATCATGGTCACCACCCTGGCGCCGTGCCTGTACTGCTGCGGCCTGGTGCGCCAGTTCCGCATCGGCACCGTGGTGGTGGGCGAGTCCGAGAATTTCCCCGGTGGCCTGGACGAGCTGCGCGCCCACGGCGTGCGCGTGATCGAACTGGGCGACCCGGACTGCAAGACCCTGCTCGCCGACTACATCCGCGCCAACCCGGACGTCTGGCACGAGGACATCGGCGAGGATTAAGCCCCGCCCGCCGGCAGGAAGCGGCCGAAGCCGGCCTCCCGGCCCAGCGCCGGCATCACCCGGTCGTTTTCCATGGCCAGCTTGCCGTTGATCCACACCGCTTCGACGATGCCCGGGTTGCGGTTCACCATGCGCTGCAGGCCGAAGTTTTCCATCTCCGCCCATTGCGGCTGTTCCAGTTCCTGGTCGAGGCCGGCGGGGTCGAGGATCATCAGGTCGGCGCGGTCGCCGGGGCGGATCTTGCCCGCTTCCACGCCGAGCCAGTCCGCCTGTTCGCCGGTGAGCCGCCAGATGGCTTTTTCCATGGGCATCACCGGCTCGCCCTGACGTTGCGCCTGGAGCACCAGTTTCAGGAAGCGCAGCGGCATGTTGTAGAACGCCATGTTGCGAATGTGCGCGCCCGCGTCGGAGAAGGTGAGCAGGGTGTGCGGGAAGCACACCATTCGTTTCAGCCGTTCCTGGTCATGGTTGCCGATCACCGTGAACCAGCGCAGCTTGCGGCCGTGTTCGATCATGGCGTCGAGGAAGAAATCCACCACATGCACGCCGCGCTCCGCGGCCAGGCTGGCGAAGTCGCGGCCCACCAGGGCCGGGTCCGGGCAGTCCAGTACCACGGCGTCGGCGAAGTCCCGCTGCCAGACGCGCGGTGACAGCTTGTCGCCGTAGTTCTTGCGGAACAGCCGGCGGTAGGCCGGGTCCTGCAGCAGTTCATTGCGTTCGATCTGGTCCTTCAGGTCCAGGGCCATTTCGCCGGCGCCGAATTCCTCGAACAGCACCACGTCCATGCCGTCCGCGTAGACCGAGAAGGCGGTGGGCAGAAGCTGCCAGCGGAAGTCGCCGTTGAGCCAGTTGGTGACCCGCGCCGAGAGCATGGCCATGGGCCGCACGGTGGCGTTGCCCTTGAGGTCGAGCATGGAGATCAGCGTGGTCTTAAGGGGTGTGCGCAGCAGGCCCACGGCCTCGCCCAGGTACTGGAATATCTGCAACGGGTTGGCGGCGTTGGGCGCGCCCTGGTGGACCCGGTCGTAGCGGCGCAGCAGCCGGTTAAGGCGGCGCACCTCGCTCCAGCGGGCATAGGTGCTGGGCAGGGTCTTGGACCAGGCGCGGTCGCCGTCCACCTTGTCGAATTTGAGGCACATGGTGGAGAGGCCGGCGAAGCCCAGTTTCAGGGCCTCCTCGAGCAGCGCTTCCATGGTTTTTTGTTCCTGCTCGCTGGGGCGCGTGCGGCGGTCGGTGGCCCGCTCCAGGCCCATGACGCCGGTGCGCAGGTCGCTGTGGCCGAGCAGGGAGATCAGGTTGGGCCCCAGCGGCAGGGAGTGAATGTGTTCCAGCCATTGGGCCGGCGTGCGCCAGGTTTTCTTCGCTTCCAGGATCGGCAGCACCTTCTCCCGGGGCACGGTTTCCACCCGGGTGAAGATGTCCGAGGCGTCCTCGGTGTCCGCGCAGATCATCGACAGCGAGCAGCTGCCCACCAGTACCGTGGTGACGCCATGGCGCACCGATTCCGACAGGCTCGGCGCCACCAGCAGTTCGGCGTCGTAATGGGTGTGGGTGTCGAGAAAACCGGGCAGCACCCACTTGCCGTGGGCGTCGATCACCCGGTCCGCGGCGTCGGCATCCAGCGCCGGGCCCACCGCCGCCACGCGGCCGTCCTTCACCGCCACGTCGCTGTCGGTGGCCGGGGCGCCGGTGCCATCGAAGTAGCGACCGCCGCGAATCACGAAATCGTAGTGTTGTGCCATGGCAGGGTCCTCTTGTTGTGGTTATCGGGGGCCATTGGGACGCCATCAGCATAGGCGGCTATACTGGGCCAGACTTACCAATTCACGACACCGCCATGCCTTCCTCGCTTTCCACACCGGGTTACGGCGTGCGCAGCGGCGCGCTGATGGGCTGGCGCCCCCTGGTGGAGAGCCTGGGCGGCGAGCCCCTGGCGTTGCTGCGCGATCACGGCCTGTCGCCGGACCTGCTCGGCGACCCGGACGCCATCATGCCGGTGGCCCGCTTCGCCGCGCTGCTGGGCGGCTGTGCCCGGCATCTGCGGTGCCCGGATTTCGGTCTGCGCATGGCGAACGGGCAGGGCATGGCCATGCTTGGCGCCCTGGGCAAGCTGATCCAGGACAGCCCCGGGCCGGAGGCCGGGCTGGCGGTGCTGCAGCGGCACATCGCGCTGCACAACCAGGGCGAGTACTGGAGCAGCCAGGTCACCGCCGGCCGCTTGTACGTGTACCGCTTCGAGTTGTTCGACGATGATCTGGACCGGCGCGTCTACCGGGAGCTGTCCGTGGGCGCCTGCCTGCGCCTGATCCAGGAACTGATCGGCCGTGACATCAAGCCATCGCGGGTGGCTCTGAGCCATCGGCCGCTGGCCGCCCCGGCCCGGTACCGACGTTTTTTCGCGGCGCCGGTGTCCTTCAACGAGGAGCAGGATGTGCTGGTGTTCGACGCCGCCATTCTGCGCCGCCGGCTGGTGCCCGCCAGCGATGCCCTGAACCGCTATCTGGACGGCTACATCCAGCGGCTGATCCGCGAGACCGGCGACGACCTGGCGCGCCAGGTGCGTGCCCTGATCAGCCAGACCCTGCCCGCCGGCCGGCACGATCTGGAGCACATCGCCACCTTGCTGGGTTTGCACCCGCGTACCCTGCAGCGGCGGCTGCGGGGGCAGGGCGCCGGGTTCAACACCCTGCTCACGGAAACCCGCATGGCGGCGGCCCGCTGGCACCTGGCCGCGTCCACCATTCCGGTGACCCTGCTGGCGGGGTTGCTGGGCTACGCCAACGTCAGCGCCTTCTCCCGGGCCTTCCTTCGGGTGCACGGTTGCCCGCCCCGCCGCTGGCGGCGCGACCACGCGGTGGTGGGCCCTGGCCGGCGGGACGCCGGCGCTATGCTATGATTTGCGCCCCGGTCCGCCGGGTCCGTGCAACCGACGTTCGTGCAACCGACAGAGAAAGCTGATGAGTGAATTGCCCGCTTGCCCCCAGTGCAACTCCCCCTATACCTACGAAGACGGCGCCATGTTCGTGTGCCCGGAATGCGCCCACGAATGGAACGCCGCCGACCAGCAGGCCGCCGCCGAAGCGGACCTGATCAAGGACGCCAACGGCAATGTGCTCAGCGATGGCGACACCGTCACCGTGATCAAGGACCTGAAGATCAAGGGCTCGTCCTCGGTGGTGAAGGTGGGTACCAAGGTCAAGGGCATCCGCCTGGTGGGCGGTGACCATGACATCGATTGCCGCATCGACGGCATCGGCGCCATGAAGTTGAAGTCCGAGTTCGTCAAGAAAGTCTGAGCCGGCGGCGGGTCGCCATCGGCGCGGCCTTTCGCCATCATAGGAAGCCTTGGCGGCGCCGCCCGTTCCAACCCCGCGCGGGACGTTTTATGGTGCCGGGTCCGGCTTCGCGCCGCTTCGTTTCTGAACGGGAGAGCAGTTCATGTCCGACGATACCTACACGCCGCCGAAGGTCTGGAAATGGGAAGCCGCCAGCGGCGGCAAGTTCGCCAGCATCAACCGGCCCATCGCCGGCGCCACCCACGACAAGGAACTGCCGGTGGGCAAGCACCCGCTGCAGCTCTATTCCCTGGCCACGCCCAACGGCGTCAAGGTCACGGTGATGCTGGAGGAGCTGCTGGCCCTGGGGCATGAGGGCGCCGAGTACGACGCCTGGTTGATCAACATCGGCGAGGGCGACCAGTTCGGCAGCGGCTTCGTGGAGATCAACCCGAACTCCAAGATCCCGGCCATGATGGACCACGGCGTGACGCCGCCGCGCCGGGTGTTCGAGACCGCCTCCATCGTGCTTTACCTGGCGGAAAAATTCGGAGCCCTGATTCCCGCCGACCCGGTAGCGCGCACCGAGTGCATGAACTGGCTGTTCTGGCAGCAGGGCGCGGCGCCCTTCCTGGGCGGCGGCTTCGGGCACTTCTACGCCTACGCGCCGGAGAAGTACAAGTACCCCATTGACCGCTACACCATGGAAGTGAAGCGCCAGCTCGACGTGCTCGACCGTCGCCTGGCCGACAACGCCTACCTGGCCGGCGACGAGTACTCCATCGCCGATGTGGCCACCTGGCCCTGGTACGGCCAGCTGGTGCTGGGGCGGCTCTACGACGCCGCCGAGTTCCTGGACGTGACGTCCTACAAGAACGTGCTGCGCTGGGCCGAGGACATCGACGCCCGTCCCGCGGTTCAGCGCGGCCGCATGGTGAACCGGGCCTTCGGTGATCCCGCCTCGCAGCTCCGCGAACGTCACGACGCCGGCGACTTCGAGACCCGGACCCAGGACAAGATCGGCGACGGTGGCTGATATCGCCATGCCTCTGCTTGTCTATCCCCGCCAGGGCATCGGCGCCGCGCGCCTGGGGGATTCCCCCCGGGCGGTGCGCGAGGCGGTGGGCACGCGGGTGGAATCGACCCCGGCCTATGAGCGCTTCGGGGTTCGTTTCCCGGCTCGGGACCTGTTCCACGGCGGCGCCCTGGCGGTGCACTACGACCGTGACGAAAGGGCGGAATGGATCGCCGCCACCGACCCGCTGCCGCTGCGCTACCAGGGCCTGGATCTGTTCCAGGCCGGCGCCGACACCGTGCTCGCTCACCTGGCCCGTTTCGGCCCGGTGGAGGAGGACGCGGAGGAACCCGGGCGCGCCTTTCGGGTGCCCACCCTGGGCCTGAGCCTGTGGCGCCAGGAAGACCCGGCGGTATTGAAAAGGGCGCTGGCGGAGGCGCACGGCGAAGGCGAGCGCCGTTCCCTGCGCGGCGACCTGGCCCGGGCCGCCTTCTTCCAGCAGGTGGCGGTGTACGCTGATGAATGACACCGACCGCGCCCATCTGGCGCATTGCATCGATCTGGCCGAGCAGGCCCTGGACGCCGGTGACCAGCCGTTCGGTTCGCTGCTGGTGGACGGGGACGGCACGGTGCTGTTCACCGCCCGCAACCGGGTGGGCGGCGGCGACCACACCCGCCATCCGGAATTCGAGATCGCCCGCTGGGCCGCCGAACACCTGTCCCCGGAGCGGCGCGCCCGCGCCACCGTCTACACCTCCGGGGAACACTGCCCCATGTGCGCCGCCGCCCATGCCTGGGTGGGCCTGGGCCCCATCGTTTACGCCAGCTCCGGCGAGCAGTTGCGCGCCTGGCGGGCGGAATGGGGCCTGCCGCCGTCGCCGGTGGCCGGCCTGTCGATCCGGCAGGTAGCGCCGGACGTGCCGGTCACCGGCCCGGTGCCGGACCTGGCCGAGAAGGTGCGCGCCTTGCACCGTCGGTATCGCGGCTGAAGCGGTGCGCCGGATGCCCCCTAACCGCGCCGATTACCGAGTGCTTTCTCCAATGCCATGAGCGTGTCCACGTAGCCCACGAAGCGTTCCAGGTATTCCGGTGCCAGCTCGTGGAGCTGGTCCAGGGCGCGGACCACCTGGCGGTGGGAGTTGAGCGGGCCGGCATCGCCGGTGGGTTGCGCCAGGGCGGCGTCGATCCGCTGGGCGGTGCGCTGCCGGGCGTGGCGGGCGCGGATCTCGGCGGCGGCTTTCAGGTCCCGTTTGGGCGCGGCGTCGTCCTGCCCCTGGTGGTGGGCGCGCAGGCGCTGGTGCTGCTCGTGGAGCAGGGCGTCCAGCGGCGAGGCGTCGGCGGGCGCGGCCGAGGTGTCGTCGGCGGCGCCGAGGTGACGGACCAGCTCGGCCAGGGGCGAGGGGCCGCCGCTGGCGCTGTCCGCCAGGCGCCGGGCGGCGTGGTGCTCGCCCCGTTCGCCGAGCGCCTGAAGACGGGCGCGCCGGGCGGGGGCGTCGCACTGCTCGATGAGCCCGTCGGTGTGGCGGCGGGCCGCCTCCAGGGCCTGTTCCAGGGCCGCCAGTTGCTGCTCCAGCTTTTGCCGGGTGCCGGCCAGGCCGGGCCGGTGGTCGCCGTCCAGGCGGCGGGCCAGGGCGTCCAGATAATGAAAACGCACCGGGTCGAAGCGTTCGGCGCCCTGTTCGCGCAGGGCGTCCAGGCGCTCGCCCGGGGACGCGGTGGCGTGGTCATTCATCGCCGTGGTCCTGGCGCGGCACGGTGGTGATTTCCACGCGCCGGTTCCGGGCCCGGGCGTCATCGTCGGTGTTCGGGGTCACCGGCTGGTTGTCGCCGAAGGCGGCGGCGAACAGGCGCTCCTCCGGCAGGCCCTGGTCGATCAGGGTGCGGGTCACGGTGAGGGCGCGCTGCGCGGACAGGCCCCAGTTGTCGCTGTAGCGGAGGTTGCCCTTCTGGATCGCCAGGTCGTCGGTGAAGCCGCTGACCATGAGCAGCTCATCGTGCTCGCTCAGGTATTGCTTGAGCGGCGCCACCAGACTTTGCAGCAGGGCTTCGCCGTCGCTTTGCAGGCGGTCGGAGTTGATCGCGAACAGCACGCTGCCGTTGATGCCGATGCGGCCGTTCTGGAACGAGATGCGGCCGCTGGCCAGGGGATCGGCGAGCGCCTCTTCCAGGGCCTGGCGGCGCTGCTGCTCGGCCTGCAGCTTGGCGCGTTCCTCCTGCAGGGACTGGCTGAGCTCCAGCTGGATGCCGATCACCCACACCAGAATCAGCACGAAGATGCCCACCAGGGCGGCCATCAGGTCCGAGAAAATGGCCCAGACCGGCGTTGCCTGGGTGTCGCCGTCGTACGCCATCAGCCGGCCCCGGCGGCGGAATCACGAACCCGGCCCAGGGCGTCGATCACGTCCTTCTGGGCGCCCAGGCTCAGGTCGATCACCTCGCGGGCCTGCTCCACGTAATAGGCGAGCTGTTCGTCGCTGCGTTCGGCGGAGCGGGTGAGGGCGTCCTCGACTCGCTGCAGGGTTGCCAGCAGGCCCTCGTTGGCCTCGCCAAAGCGGGCCACGGCGGCGCCGAAGGCCTCGCCCAGGCTGGCCACTTCCTTGGCGCCGCCGGTGAGGTCGCCGGCCAGGCTTTCCAGCTGGGCGCTTTGTTGTTCCACCTGGGCGGTGAAGGTGTCGCTCACCGCGCGCAGGGCGCCGCCGGCGTCCACGATCAGGCTTTCCACCGCCTCGCGCTGGGCCTCGGCGGCCTGGCGCTGGGCGCCCAGCAGGCGGTCCAGTTCGCTCACCAGGCGCTGGCGTTCTTCCAGCAGGGCGTTGTCACGCTCGCTGTTGCGGGTCATTTCCGCGCGCAGTTCGTTGATCACCTCGGCGGCGGCCTTGGGGGTTTCCGAGGCGGTTTCGATCAGTCGGCTCATGGGTGCTTCCAACGCCGTGCCCAGTTCCGTGAGGTGGCGGGCGGCGGTGGCTTCCAGTTCCGCCAGCCGCTGGCCGGCGGCCTCGCCGCGGGCCTGCTCCTGGTCGCGCAGGGCGGCCAGCTCCTCGCCGGTGCGGGCGGTGAGCTGGTCCAGGCCCCGCTGTTGCCCGTCGAGCAGTTGCTGAACGGCGCCCTGGAAGGCGTCCTGGTGGCCCTGGAGGGTTGCGCCGGCGTCGCGCAGCAGGTCGGCCGCCTGTTGTCGCAGGGCGTCCTGACCCTGGCGCTGGGCGTCCAGAAGTTCGCCGGTGGTGGCCTGGAAGGCGTCGCCGTGGCGGGCCAGGGCCTGATCCAGGCCCGTCACCAGTTCCGCGGCGGCCTGGCCCTGTTGTTCCAGGCCCTCCCGCCATTGCCGGGCGGCCTGGTCGGTGCTGGCCTGGAAGCTTTCGGCGGTGCGCGTCAGTTGCTCTTCGTGGCGGCTGGCCTGTTCCGCCTGTTGTTCGCGGCCGTGCTCGATCATCGCCTGGTTGTCGGCGCGCAGGCGCTCGGCGGTGTCTTCCAGGGTGCGGGCCAGGCGTTCGGCGGTGTCGGCCTGCTGACGGTTCTGTTCCGCCAGGCCGTCGCGCCAGGCGTCGGCGGCCTGGCGGGTGGCGTGCTCAAAGCGTTCGCTGAGCACCGCCATTTGCCGCTCGTGGGCCTCGCGGCCCTCGGCCAGGCCCTGGCGCCAGTGTTCGCCGAGGCCGGCCAGGTGCTGTTCGGTGACCTCGCCGAGCCGTTCCTGGGTGCGTTCGGTTTGCGCCTGGAGGCGGCCCATGGCGTCTTCCAGCACCGGTCGCATGCCCTCGGCGGCGAGCCGGGCGCTGTCGCCCAGGTGCTGTTGCAGCCGCTCGCCCAGGGTGTTCGCCAGGGTGCGGTATTCCTCGGTCATGTGGTCGTGGAAGCGCGCCTGGTTGTCGCTGAGGTTGCCGGCCAGGCGTTCGCCCAGGGCATCCAGGCGGCCGGTGAGCGCTTCCAGCTGCGCGACCACGGCGGGGAAGGCGTCGGATTGGGCGCGCAGGGCCTGGAAGGCGTCGTGTTGCTGCTGCTTGAGCGAGAACGGCCGTAGCTCGCGGCTGATCGTGCCGTCCAGTTCGCGGCTCGCCAGGGTGCGGTCGCGGCGGCACAGGGTGGCGGCCAGGCCGAGCATGGCGGAGGCCGCCACGCCGGCGATGGAGGTGCCGAAGGCCAGGCTGAGGCCGGCGATGGGCGCCGCCAGGGCGCTTTGGATGGCCTGCAGGTTGGCGCCGCCGTCCAGGGCGGTGACCGCGCCTTTCAGGGTCACGGTCATGCCGATGAAGGTGCCCAGCAGCCCCAGCATCACCAGCAGGCCGGACAGATAGGGGGTGAGCATGGGGCCGGGCAGGGCCACCGCCTCGCCTTCGATGCGCCGCCGCACGGCGCCGCGCAGGTCCGCCGGCAGGCTTGCCAGCCAGCCGCCCAGGGCCTGGTCGTCATCCGGGGTGGAGGTCAGGTTTTCGCGCAGACGGTCGGTGGCGCGGCGAAAGCGCAGCAACTCCAGGAAGCCGAAGCCATAGACCAGGGCGATCAGCAGGGTGGCGAGCAGGGCCACCGGCTGGCCGGCGAGAAAACCGAGCCCCACCCAGAGCACCACGGCGGCGCCCAGAACGAAGGCCAGAACGAAGAGAAAACGTGTCATGTGCGGTCGCGTACCTCGTTGTGCAAAGCGTCCAGCAGGCCGCGCGGTGGCTCCAGCCGGGCTTCCAATTCGGCGAGCAGCAGCAGCTGCATCTCCTGACAAAAGCGGTGCAGCCAGCCGCCCGGGGCCATCCAGGCTTGGGGATCGTCGGCATCGTCGTGCAGCAGGCTGCGCTGTTCGTCCGGCTTGAGCGCGTCGAAGCGCCGGGCCAGCAATTTGGGAATGGCGCCGAAGCAGCGCCGTGTCCAGGCGGTGAGCGTGGCGTCGAACACCGCGTCCAGCTCCGCCAGCCGGGCGGCCTCCGGCCCGCAATCCGCGAGGGCGCCGCGCAGGCGCGCGCGCACCGGTTGCAGGCCGGCGGTGAGCTGGCGCTGGCGGGCCACGTAGAACGCCTGGTAGGGCTCGTAGTCCGCCTGGGGCGCCGGCAGGCCGTTGCGGGTGCCCAGCTGCTCCGGCTCGAACGCCCGGGTCAGGCCGGCCAGCAGCTTGTCGCGGGCCTTGTCCAGATCGCCGCGCAAGCGCTGATAATCCTTGTCGCCGGCGTGGAAGGGCCCGCCGGCGCGGTGGGCGTTGGCGGCGTCCAGGGCCACGGTGTCGGACAGATCGAACAGCCGCCCCAGGCGCTCCGCGAAGTCGCCGTCCGGCTGGCCGTCGAGCAGCCGCAACTCGGCCATCAGGCGGGCCAGCCGGCCGCCCGGATAGGATGCTTGTGGAAGGCTGTGCATGCCGTTGCTCATCGCTGCCACCCTGGCCGGATCACGGGCCCGGCGGGGTCCGTCAGCGGGCCCCGGCCGGGCGAAGCGGCACATTCTAATCAGGAACGGCCGGCGATGATAATGCCGCGCCGCCGGCCGGAGCCGGCGCCCGGCAATGTTCAGCCCACCGCCAGGTCCCGGGGGAAGCGGCGGATGCGCAGGGTGAGCAGCAAGGCCCCCAGCAGCGCCGCGCAGGTGAAGCCCACCGCCAGGTGGAAGCCGCCGCTGAATTCGATCAGCGCGCCGGCGATGGCCGGGCCCAGGAACTGGCCGGTGGCGAAGAACACGGTGACGTAGCTGAAGGCGATGGGGATGAAGCGCGGCGCCACCTGGTCGGTGCTGGCGGCCTGGATCATGGTGAACACGCCGTTCACCGCGCAGCCCATCAGCAGGAAATGGGCGAAGAACACCGGCAGCCCCTGGTCCAGCAGCGGCAGGCCCATGGCCAGGGTGACCACGGCGGTGGCCAGGGTGAGGGCGTTGCCGCGTCCCCAGATGTCCGACAGCGAGCCCCACAGCGGGCCGCTGGCCACGGACAGCAGCCCGGACATGGCCATCAGCCAGCCGGCCACGTCGTCGCCGTGGCCGGCTTCCACCACGTAGCTGACCATGAAGATCGACTGGATGATGTAAACCATGCCGATGACGCCATAGACGGTGGCCATGGTGATCACCCGGGGGTGGCGGTAGATGCGCCATTTGTCCGCCGGCGCCGGCCGTTGCGGATCGTCGCTGCCCAAGGGGTCGGGATCGCGCACCGCGATCAGCACCAGGGCCACGGCCACCGCCGAGAAGGCGGCGAACAGCCCCCAGGCGAAACGCCAGCCGTGGTCGCCGAAGGCGTCGGACAGCCAGGGCACCAGCAGGCCGGTGCCGAACAGGCCGGCGCCGACGCCGGCGCCCATGCAGCCGATCACCAGGCCGCGCCGCTCCGGGTACCAGGTGGCCAGCAGCGACACCATGGGCGCGAAGCAGAAGGCGGTGCCCAGGCCGAGCAGGCCCATCAGACCGAGAATCCAGCGGTAATCGGCGGCCACCGCCAGGCCGGCGAAGCCGAAGGTAAGAATGAACAGGCCCAGGGCCACGGCATTGCGCGCCCCCCAGCGGCCCGCCGCGACCCCGCCCACCAGCACGAACAGCAGATAGCCCAGGGCGGTGACGGTGCCCAGGTTGCCGGCCTGGCGGTAGCTGAGCCCCAGGTCCTCGCGCATGGGCGGCAGGATCACACCGTAGGCGAGCCGCGCGAACACGATCGCCACCAGCGCCGTGAGAATGCCGCCGGTGACCATGATCAGGGCATTGGGGCGGTGCGGCGGTGGGGTGACCAGTGACATGCGGGCTTCCAGACGGTGGCGGCGCGAAAAGGGCGCACTACTCTAGCGCATTGCCCGGTGCGAACCCATCCTGTCCGCTTTCCCGCGTCGGGGGCTACAATCACCCTGTTGACCCTTCACGAGGAGATGGAAACGATGACGACGCTGTTCATGGACGGTTTCGGCCGTCACTGGTGGTTGCTGGTGCTCTACGGCGTGCTCGGTGTGCTGGTGGGTCTGTACGCCATGGTCTCCCCGCTGGAGGCGGCGGTGGCCCTGGCCTGGGCGATCGGTGTAATGGCGTTGGCCGAGGGCGTGGTGGGGCTGGCGGCCCTGTTCGCCAACGGCGCCGTGGCGGGGCGCGGCTGGATGTTGTTCTACGCGCTGGTTTCGCTGCTGTTCGGGTTGCTGGCGGTGACCAATCCGGCGGCCACCGCCGGGGCCCTGCTGCTGGTGCTGGCGTGCTGGTTCGTGGTCGCCGGCGTGTTCCGGGTGCTGTTCGCCTTCCAGATCCGCCGCCATGTGCGGGGCGAGTGGGTGATCGCCGTTACCGGGCTGCTGGGCATCGTGCTGGGCGGTCTGTTCCTGGCCAAGCCCCTGGCCGGCCTGGTGGTGGCGACCATCTGGTTCGGCGTCGGCATGCTGATCTATGGCGTGCTGCAGATCGTCGCCGGCCTGCGTCTCAGAAGCCTGCACAACCGCGCTTTTTAGTCGCGCGGTTTTCTTCGCGGGCCCGACGCCCGCCATGGCTTGCATTCAGCGGCGCGAGGGTGTGTTGTTGAGGGGAAATCACGTCACGGAGGTGTGCCATGGCGACCGGATGGGCCCCTGAAGGCGCGGTGCAGGATCAGATCGACAGCACGGTGGATTCCTCGGTGCAGTTCGCCCGCAGCCGCCTGCCGGCGGGCGCCAGCCTGATCCATTGCGAGGAATGCGGCGAGGCGATTCCCGAGGCGCGCCGCCAGGCCTTGCCCGGCGTGCGCCTGTGCGTGCCCTGCCAGAGCGAGCACGACGACGACCGCCGTTCCGAGGGCTACAACCGTGGGGGCAGCAAGGACAGCCAACTGCGCTGACTCGGGGCCAGGCGGAGCGGGTGTGACCGAGTTCACAATGAATTCACCCTAAATTCGTAGTATTGGTTGGCCTTTTTAACGTACTCCGGCGGTTGCCGCCGGACCCCGCCGAGAGGTCTCCGATGCCTGGCCGCTTGTTGTCCGCGCTGTTTTCCGCCCGCTATACCGTTGCCGCCCTGAGTCGATCCTGCGCCCTGGTGGCGTTTACGCCGGATCTTCAAGTGATTCACGCCAACCGCAACTTCCGGACCCTGCTTGGTTGTCAGGCCGAGGAGGATCTGGCCGGCACGCCGCACACCGCCTTCTGCGAGCCGGACCTGGTGGCCAGCGAGGAGTACCGGCGCTTCCGGGCCCGGCTGGCGCGGGGCGAATTCGTCAGCGGCCGGGTACGCCGGCGCCGCCGGGACGGTACCCGGATCTGGCTGGAGGCCAGCTATAACCCGATTCTCGACCGCCACGGCCGGGTGACGCGCATCGTCAAGCTGGCCAGTGATGTCACCGCCCAGGTGGAAGAGGCCGCCGTGGATGGCCGCCGGCTGGCGGCGCTGGACCGTTCCATGGCGGTGATCGACTTCGATCTGGAGGGCCGCATCTTGGCCGCCAACGACAACTTCCTGGCCCTCGCCGGGTACCGCCGTGACCAACTGATCGGCGCCCACCACCGGCGTTTGTGCACGGCGGAATACGCCGCCGGCGACGATTATGCCCGCTTCTGGGAGCGACTGAATCAGGGCGAATTCTTTTCCGGGCAGTTCGAACGGGTGCGCGCCGATGGAGGCCCGCTGTGGTTGGAGGCCACCTATAACCCGGTCTATGACGGTGAAGGCCGGCTTACCGGCGTGGTCAAGTTCGCCAGCGACATCACCGAGCGGGTGCGTCGCCAGCAGGCTGAGTCCGAGGGCGTGGCGGTGGCGTTCGAGACGTCGTCGTCGACGTTGTCCGCTTCCCGGCGTGGCGGTGAGCGCATCGAAAGCACGCTCCAGGAGATGCGCGACATGGCGACGGTGATCGAGGACGCCTCAAGGCGCTTCGCCGATCTGCGCGCCGGCACCGAGTCGATCACCGGCCTGGTGGAGGCGATCCAGCGCATCGCCGAGCAAACCAATCTGCTCGCGTTGAACGCCGCCATTGAATCCGCCCGTGCCGGTGAGCATGGGCGCGGATTCTCGGTGGTGGCCCACGAAGTGCGGTTGCTGGCGGAGCGCACCGGTACCGCCACCCGCGACATCACCGGCGCCATCGAATCCCTGCGGACGCTCACCGGCGAGGCGGACGGCGACCTGCTCCGCTGCCAGGAAAACGTCAGCGCCAGCATGAGCCTGGCCGGGGAAACCGGCGCGCTGATCGGGCAGGTTGAGGAAGGCGCCCGCCGGGTGGTGGACGCCGTGGAGAACCTGTCCGCCCGGTTCGACCGGGCCCGCGACGCCGCCTAGACCACGGTGGCGGCGTGGCGGCCGGCGCGGCGCCCGGAGAAGATGCAGCCCCCCAGGAAGGTGCCCTCCAGGGCGTTGTAGCCGTGGTAGCCGCCGCCGCCGAAGCCGGCCACTTCGCCGGCGGCGTACAGGCCGGCCACCGGGTCGCCGGCGTCGTCGAGCACCTGGCCGTCCACGTTGGTGTGCAGGCCGCCCAGGGTCTTGCGGGTGAGGATGTGCAGGCGCACGGCGATCAGCGGGCCGTGTTTCGGGTCCAGGATCTTGTGCGGTTTGGCGGCGCGGAACAGCTTGTCGCCCAGATAGTGGCGAGCGCCGTGGATGGCGGTGATCTGGGCGTCCTTGGCGTAGGGGTTGTCCATCTGGTTGTCGCGGGCGGTGAGCTCCGCGAGCAGGCGCCCGTGGTCGATGCGGTTCTCGCCGGTGAGCCGGTTCATGCCGTCCACCAGGGTCTTCAGGTCATTGGCCACCACGAAGTCCTCGCCGTGTTCCTTGAACGCTTCCACCGGCGGCGGCGCGCCCTTGCCCAGGCGGCTCTTGAGCACTTCCTTCCATTGCCCGGAGGTCATGTCCGGGTTCTGCTCCGAACCGGACAGGGCGAATTCCTTTTCGATGATCGACTGGTCGAGCACGAACCAGGAGTAGTCGTGGCCGCTGCGCAGGATTTCCTTGAGCGTGGCCAGGGTGTCGTAGCCGGGCAGGCAGGGCGCCGGCAGGCGCCGGCCGTTGGCGTCGAACCACATGGACGAGGGCCCGGGAATGATGCGAATGCCGTGGGCCGGCCAGATCGGGTTCCAGTTTTTCATGCCCTCGGTGTAGTGCCACATGCGGTCGCTGTTGATCACCGCCGCGCCGGCCTCCCGGGTGATGGCGATCATGCGGCCGTCCACGTGGTGGGGCACGCCGGAGAGCATGTGCGCCGGCGGTTCGCCGAGCCGGTCCTCGGGCCAGTATTGGCGCACCAGATCGTGGTTGCCGCCGATGCCGCCGGAGGTCACCAGCACGGCGCCGGCGTGGAATTCGAAGTCGTCGATCACGTCCCGGGACGAGCGCTCGCCGCGCTGCACGGTGCTGGGGGCGAGTATTTCGCCGGCCACGCCGGTGACGCGGACATCGGCGGTCAGCACGCGGCTGACCTGGTGGCGCGTTTTTAGGGTGATGCTCCCGGCGTCCATGTGCTCGCGCACGCGGCGCTCGAACGGTGCCACCACGCCAGGGCCGGTGCCCCAGGTAATGTGGAAGCGCGGCACGGAATTACCGTGGCCGGTGGCGGTGGAGCCGCCCCGTTCCGCCCAGCCCACCACCGGGAACCAGCGCATGCCCTGCTCATACAGCCAGGGCCGCATTTCGCCGGCGGCGAATTCCACGAACGCCTCGGCGGTCTTGCGCGGCCAGTAGTCCTCGTCGCGGTCGAAGCCGGCGCTGCCCAGCCAGTCCCGCAGGGCCAGCTCGGCGCTGTCCTTGATGCGCATGCGGCGCTGTTCCGGGCTGTCCACCAGGAACAGGCCGCCCAGGGACCAGTGGGCCTGGCCGCCCACGGAATTCTCCCCCTCCTGCTCGACGATCAGCACCGATTTGCCGGCGTCCGCCAGTTCCGCCGCGGCCACCAGCCCGGCCAGGCCGGCGCCGACTACGATCGCATCGCTGTGGTTGTCCATGATGATGCCCCTGGAAGGTTGCGAGGCCTTAAACCTAGCAGGTTTCTGGCACCATCGTCAGGCATTCGCCGCCAGGGTCAGCCAAAGCCGGGCAGGGCGGCCTGGCCACCGGCGTGGCGGCGTTCGTGATCGAGCAGCCATTGTTTGCGTTCCAGGCCGCCGCCGTAGCCGGTGAGGGTGCCGTTGGCGCCGATCACCCGGTGGCAGGGCACGATGATGCCCAGCGGGTTGCGGCCGTTGGCCAGGCCCACGGCGCGGGACGCCCCCGGGTTGCCGAGGCGGCGGGCCAGCTCGCCGTAGCTTTCGGTTGCGCCGTAGGGGATGCCCACCAGGGCCCGCCAGACGCTTTGCTGGAAGTCGCTGCCCCGGGGCGCCAGGGGCAGTTCGAACTCGCGCAACCGGCCGGCGAAGTAGGCCGCCAGCTGTTCCCGGGCGGCGCGGAACAGGGCGTCGTCCCGGTAGCGTTCCCGGTCCGCCTCGGGCCTTTCCTTCCAGCGCTTCATGTACAGGCCGGTGAGCGCCTCGCCGTCACTGGTGAGCAGCAAGGGGCCGAGGGGGGAGTCGATCGGATGATGGACGTCGGCGTCGGTGTGCATGATGTCTCCGCCAGGGTAACCGGTGATAATCGCCATTGTAGGTGGGCCCTGGGAAGCGGGCTCGCCATTTCCGGACATGGCGGCGGCGCGGTCGCGCTAGCGGTCCAGGAACGCGGACACCAGCCGCAGCGAGGGAATGTTGTCGCACACCAGTTTGATGCACACCAGCAGGGGCACGGCGATGAGAATGCCCACCACGCCCCACATCCAGCCCCACAGCAGGATCGAAAGGAACACCGCCACCGGGCTCAGCTGCAGCCGGTGGCCGGCCACCGTGGGGGTGATGAACTGGCCTTCCAGCACGTTCAGGCCGAGGATCAGCGCCGGCGGCAGCAGGGTGGCGTAGATCCCGTCGAAGTGCAGCAGGCTGACCAGCAGAATCACCGTGAAACTGGCCACCGGGCCGATGTAGGGCGCGTAGTTGAACATCCCCACCATGACGCCGAACAGAATCGGGTTGGGCACGCCGAGCACATAGAGAATCAGCGACGACAGCATCGCCAGGCACAGGTTGATGATGGAGATGGTGCCCAGGTAGATGGAGATGCGGTTCTGGATCTCGCGCACCGTGGCCACCGCCGCGCGCTTGTTCTCGAACTGGGGGATCACCCGCACCAGCTTGCGCAGGAAGGTGTCGCCGGAGGCCAGCATGAAGTACAGCAGCACGAAACTGATGGCGATGCCGTACAGCGCCGACCAGGTGCCGGACAGCAGCCACTTCACCGGGCTCCAGGGAACCTGGCCGCCACCGGCGTCGTTGCCGCCCTCGCCGGGGGTGATGCGCGCGATCTGCTCGTTGGCCTGGCGCAGTTTCTCCATGGGCGCCGCCAGTTCGCGGAATTCCAGTTCCAGTTTGCGCAGGTCCCGGGGCGCTTTCTCCAGCCATTCCATGGCCGGTTCGGTGAGCCCGTACAGGGCGCTCACCGCCAGGGAGAACACCAGGCAGACAATCACCGCCGCGCTCACCGGCGGCGCGATGCGCAGCGGCCGCAGGGCGCGCACCACCGGCGTGAAGATCAGGCTGGTGAGAAAGGCCACCACCAGCGGCGCGAACAGGGTGGCGGCGGCGTACAGGGTGTACATCACCAGCAGCACGAAAATGCCGGTGAGCATGGCCGAGCGCACCGTGACCCTTTCCATCAGCTTGCGGGTCTCCCGGCGGGCGGCCTCGTTCTCGTCCGGGGTAGGCCGGTCCGTGGGCCGTGCATCGTCCGTTGCGTCGTCCATCAAGGGGCGGTCTCCGTGCTGGGCTTTGGAAACAGGGAGTTTACGGCCCGCCGCCGGTGAACTTGAGTCGCCCGGCGTAAAAAGGCGTAAAGCGGCGTGGCCGGGGTGACCGGCGGCGCGCTGGCCGCTGGTGATGGCGCTGGGATAAACTGCCCGCCTGGGCGTCCGGCCCCGGGGGAAGACGCATGGTTTACATTGTCGCCGTCAATGTCCTGCTGGTGACGGCGGTGGTCCTGATCCACTACGAGTTTCTGTCGCGCATCACCGTGTGGTTGCCGAAGGCGGGCATCAAGCACCGTTACCGGGTGCTGGTGGGCGTGGGCGGCGCGTTGGTGGCCCACGCCGTGGAGGTGTGGCTGTTCGGCATCGCTTACTACGTGATGGTCAACCAGCTTGGCTGGGGGGAGTTCAGCGCCACTTTTTCCGGCAACTACAACGGCACCTTGATGGACTGCGTGTATTTCTCCTTCACCGTCTATACCACCCTCGGCTTCGGCGACATTCAGCCGATCGGCGACGTGCGATATCTTACCGGCATCGAAGCCCTCACCGGCCTGGTGCTGATCACCTGGACCGCCTCCTTCCTGTACCTGGAGATGCAGCGCTACTGGCGCTGGCCGGGCTGAGCGCCGTATTCGACTTTCGTCGAAGTGTGGCGCGATCGAATTGCCGGCGGGCCCGCCAGGGCCGGATAATTCTTCGCGTGTTGAATAATTCCGAATAAAACAACAACCGGGAGAAGCCCGTCATGCTCAATCGCGCGTCCCAGCCCCTGGTCCGTCTGGTGGACCGCTATCTGCCCGATCCCTATATCTTCGTTCTGATCCTCACCCTGGTGGCGGCGGTGGCCGCCATGGCCGTGGAAGGCCAGTCGCCGGTGGCGGTGATGGATATGTGGGGCAAGGGCTTCTGGAATCTGCTCACCTTCTCCATGCAGATGCTGCTGGTGCTGATCACCGGCTTCATGCTCGCCAGCACGCCGCTGGTGAAGGGCATTCTCGACAAGCTGGCGGCCCTGGCGCGCACGCCGGGGCAGGCGATCCTGCTGGTCACCTACGTGGCCCTGGTGGCCAGCTGGATCAACTGGGGGTTCGGCCTGGTGGTGGGGGCCCTGTTCGCCAAGGCCCTGGCCCGGCGTATTCAGGTGCATTACCCGCTGCTGATCGCCAGCGCCTATTCCGGCTTCATCGTCTGGCACGGCGGCCTGGCCGGCTCGATTCCGCTGACCATCGCCACCCCGGGGCACTTCACCGAGGACCAGATCGGCGTGATCGGCACCGGCGATACCATCTTCGCGGTCTTCAACCTGGCCATCGTGGTGGCGCTGTTCATCGTGGTGCCCCTGGTCAACCGGCTGATGCTGCCGCCGGAGGATGAGAGCTTCTTCGTCGATCGCGCCCGCATCCAGGACCCGGAAGTGCCCGACGAGGCCCCGCAACGGCCCGCCGAGCACCTGGAGAACAGCCGCGTGCTGGCCTGGCTGATCGGCTTCAGCGGCATCGCCTACGCGGTCTACTACTTCAGCCAGGGCGGCGGCCTGAACCTGAACATCGTCAACTTCATGTTCCTGTTCCTGGCCATCGTGCTGCACCAGACCCCGCGCCGGCTGCTGATCAGCCTGCACGAGGCGATCAAGGGCGGCGCCGGCATCGTCATCCAGTTCCCGTTCTACGCCGGCATCATGGCGATCATGACCGACTCCGGGCTGGCCGGGACCATCTCCAACGGCTTCGCCTCCATCGCCAGCGCCCAGACCCTGCCGTTCTGGAGCTTCATCAGCGCCGGCGTGGTCAACATCTTCGTGCCCTCCGGTGGCGGCCAGTGGGCGGTGCAGGCGCCGGTGATGCTGCCCGCCGCCGAGGCGCTGGGCGCCGACGTGCCCCGGGTGGCCATGGCGGTGGCCTGGGGCGACGCCTGGACCAACCTGCTTCAGCCGTTCTGGGCGCTGCCGGTGCTGGCCATCGCCGGCCTCAAGGCCAAGGACATCATGGGCTACTGCCTGATGCTGCTGATCATCACCGGCGTGGTGATCAGCGCCGGGCTTACCTTCCTGTAGCCAGATCGCACTCAATGACGCCGTACCAGCCCAGGCCCCGGTAGGTTTCGTAGCCCGGGGTCAGGGCGAAGGCCACCAGTTTGTCGCCGTCCTGGTAGAAGCCGCGCTCCCGGCCCTCGGGCCGCAGCGGGTAGGGCGAGCCCAGCTCGCCGCGGCCGGTGGCGTCGGCGATCACCCGGTGCTCCGCGTCCAGCAGCATGACCCGGCACTGGGCCCGTTCTTCCTCGCTCAGGCCCACGCCCTTGACCACGTCGCCGGCCTGGGGGCTCCAGTCGAAGAAGATGCCGAGCACGCCCAGCTTGTCGCCGTCGGCGCGGCCCTCGCTCCGGATGGCGGTGGCGTAGGTGGCCACGGCGGCGTCGTCCAGGGCGCTGTTGAGGGTGATGTCGGTGACCGCGAAATTGTCGCCGCTGGCGGTGGCCATGGCCTGCTGGAACCAGGCGCTGCGCGACACATCCAGGCCCACGGCGCCGGGGTAGCGATCCGGGCGGCCGTTGGCCACCACCTGGCCGTCGGCGTCGGCGATCCACAGATCCAGGTAGACCACGTAGGAGCGCAGGATGGTGGCCAGCCGTTCGCTGGCGTGCTCCCGGGTGGCCCCGTCGGCGTTGTCGGCGGCGGCCACCACGGCGGAGTCCGTGGCCCACCAGCGCACGTCGCAGGAGCGTTCGAACAGGTTGCGGTCGATGATCTCGATGGCGTTCAGGGACAAATCGGTGAGGCGCTGGCCCCGGAAGTCGGTAAGCATGCGCTCACCCACGTCCTCGATGCGGCTGGTGTGCCCCTCCACGGCGTCGCGGAAGTCCGAGGCGATATGGTTGATCTCCTCGGAGACATTGCCGATTTCCTCGGCGACCACGCCGAAGGCGGCGCCGGCGGTGCCGGCCCGGGCCGCCTCGATGCGGGCGTTGAGGGCCAGGATCTTGGTGGTCTGCATGATCTCCTCGATGGCGCCCACCTTTTCGCGGGTCACCTGGGAGATGTCGTAGGCCAGTTCGAGAATGGTGTTGTCTTGCATGTCGTACCCCTTATCGCTTGGCAACCGGACCCTTGCAATAAGTGGGCCTCTTATAAGCTGTTAGTGATTGTTTTATAAGGAAAAATACCTGTGAACCGTATATCGGCGGCGGGCCCTGGAACTTTAGCTTCGGCGGCCTTGATCGGGATCAAAACGGTGGCGCGGAAGGGGGCTAGACTGGCCTGAGTGGGCGCCTCGCCCGGACATCGGAGGACATCGCCATGGTCAAGAACGTGGGGGAGTTGGATCGCGGCCTGCGGCTGCTGGTGGGCGTCGTGATACTCGGCGCCGGGGTGTACTTTAATAGCTGGTGGGGGCTGCTGGGCCTGGTGCCGATCGCCACCGCCGCCCTGCGATGGTGCCCCGCCTATCTGCCGTTCGGGTTGTCCACCCGCCGGCGCGGCGCGAAGGACTAGGCGCGAAATAGATTGACCGGGAAATCTGGCGGTGTATCCTGGCCGAAGCTAGAAAGTACGCCCGTATTTATGAACCCCGTTCGATGCCCTTCCGTAGTCTTCGTCCTGACCTTCATAAGTAGCCCGTAAGACCTTTCAGCAAAACCGGCCCGTTCTTCGGGCTACCCCAAGTTCAAGTTATGAAATATCAGGAGACGATTATGTCCACCACCACCGGCACCGTTAAGTGGTTCAACGAAGCAAAAGGTTTTGGTTTCATCGAGCAGAACGGCGGCCCTGACGTGTTCGTTCACTTCAGCGCCATCACCGGCTCCGGCTTCAAAACCCTGGCCGAAGGCCAACAGGTTGAGTTCACCGTCACTCAGGGCCAGAAAGGTCCGCAGGCGGAAAACGTGGTCGCCGTATAAGGCAGCCACCCGGTCCCAGGACCGGAACGAAAAACGGGGCCCATCGGGCCCCGTTTTTTTATGCGCGGCTTACCCGGATCAGCGCTCTCGGGCCCAGCTGCCGCGCGCCAGCGCTTCCACCTCGGCCACGTCCCGCGCCGGCACGCGCGCCGGCTCCAGGTGCTCCAGCGGATCGAAGTGGAAGATGTAGAGCCGCGAGACGAACTCCGCCACCGGCAAGGAAGACTCGCCGAACCGCTCGCCGCGCCCCTCCGTGGACACCTTGACCCCATTGCCCAGATCCTGCCCGGAATCGTTGTTGGGGTTGTAGAAGTACACCCGCATGATCTCTTCCTGGTCCAGCGCCACGCGCTGGATGGTGATGGCGTGCCAGCCGACGAAGCGCGCGGCGCTGTCGGTGACCGCCAGGCCCGCCGGCTGAGGATGGATCAACGGCTGGTTGCCGTTGTGCAACGGGTGGTAGCAGGCGTGGAAATGGCGCACGAACCCTTCGTAGTCGCGCAGGGCGCCGCTGGCCAGGTCCACCGCCAGCTTGAAGCCGCGCCCTACCCACCAGCCGTGGAATTCCGGGTTGATCCAGCGGTGCGGATCGTCGCCCCGGTCCGCGCACAGCGCGCCCATGGCGTGATAGATGCGATCCAGGTGCGGCACCAGCAGGGCGGAGACGGCGTCCACGTCCAGGGGCGCCGCGTTGGCGACACTGAGTTCCTTGGAGGACAACCGCTGGCCCTCGAAATGCATCACCAGATCGTCGTCCCGGGCCGCCCAGACGATCATCTGCAACAGATAGTCCGGATCGTTGTGGGCCCACATGGACAGGGCCCGGGCGGATTGGCAGGTGGGGTTGTTGCCCTGGCCGATGCCCAGCGGCAGGCCCAGCACGCCGAGCACGTCGGCCAGCAACCGCACCCGGGCGGGCACGGCCTCACCCTGGGCGCGCAGAATGGCGGCTTCCGCCTCCGGGCAAAGCTCCAGGTTGAGCTGGCGCCACAGCGCCGGCGCCATGGGCGGCGCGAACAGGGTGCCCCGTTCCAGCAGCAGCGCCAGGCCGTACACGGTCTGGGCGGTTTCCGGGTGCACCGCCGCGTCGATCAGGGCGTACACCAGTTCCTGATAGCACAGCAGGCCGTCCCGCCCGGTGGCGCTCAGCCCCAGGGCGGTGCTCACCAGGTCGGCGGACTGGTCCAGGGCGAAGCGCAGAAACAGGGTGTGGTAGGGCGACACCAGGCCGGTGTCGTGCATGGCCCGGGCGAAGCCGTTGGCTTCCTGGGCCAGCGACGGGCCGTCCATGGCCGCCAGCCGTTCCTGGTACAGCGTCAGCCCGGGGTCCTCGGAGCAGGCCTGGGTGGGCCCGAACAGGGCGCTCACCAGGCGGTCCGCGCCACGGCTGCCGGAGACGTCGATGGACGGGTTGTACAGGCAGGCGGCGATCTGGGTAATCATCGCCTTGATGTGATCCAGGCGCACCGGGCGTTGGGCCAGAATGCGCCAGATCTCCTCGATCAGGCGGTCGAGGATGTTGTCGTAGCCGATGTGCTCCACCAGCAGTTGCAGCACCCCGCGCACCGCCGGCGCCAGGCGGCCCTGGCGGATGCGGATCGCCTCGCCGCCGAGGTCGAACAGCAGGTCCAGATTCAGCGCCAGCACCTGGGCCAGGTAGTGGTGGGCCTGCTCGGCGGAGAGCGCCGGGTGGGGCAGGCCCCGGGCCACCGCCAGCAGGCGCAGTTCGCTCAGGCACTCCAGGGTGATGTCGTCGGCGTGGCCCAGTCGCAGGGTGTTGACGGTGAGGTCGGCCTGCAGTATCTCCGGGTGGGCCCAGTCGGTGCCGGCGAATACGCCGGCGGCTTCCAGATCGGCGGCCCGCTCCAGCAGTCGGGCGGGGCCGTCCGGCTCGCGCAACAGGCGGGCCGCCTGTTGCAGGACCTTGGCGCTGTGCAGGCCTTTGGCGAATTCACGGCTCTGGGCCAGTTGATCCAAAGCGCGCTCGAAACGGGCCAGGGCGGCGTTGCCGCTGTCGTGGACTTCGCTGCTGCTCATGCTGCTTCCGGACAATGTTCGGTGGCCTTTCAGGCGTAGCTTGCCCGTCATCATACCCGAACACCAGCCCGCCGCCCGATCTGCAGGGCGTGGGCGGTTCTGCTAGTGTGGGGGCAGGGCCGCCCGCCGGCCACATGCCGGTTCCACTCATTTTTAATGGGCGCACCCTCGACAGGAGGTGACCTCATGGTAAAGGAGAAAGATCCGGAAAAAGGCTACATCGCGCTGCTGGGCTGGAGTCTCAACGCCATCGACGCCCTGGAGAAATTCGACCGCCGGTTCGTGGTGGTGGCGCCCAATTGGGCCGAGGACTACGCCCGGGAGCACGACATTCCCTACATCCGCTGGGATTTCGAGCGGCTCAACGACCGCTCCATGGAAATCGCCGAGCAGCTGCGCGATGAAGGCGTGGACGTGGCGGTGCCGCTGTTCGAGGAAACCGTGGAATGGGCCGGCGCCATCAACTCGGTGCTGATGGAAACCCCCCGCCTGTACGGCCAGTCCGTGCTGTTCCGCGACAAGGCGCTGATGAAGCGGCGCGCGCAACTGGGCGGCATCCGCGTGGGCATTTTCGAGGAAGCCCACGACCGCGACGACGTGATCCGCTTTCTCAAGCGCGTCAACCAGACCCTGCTCAAGCTGGACGGCGACCCCAACGATCCGATTCACCTCAAGGCCTTCGACAAGGCCGGCTGCCTGGGCCACCGGGTGATCCGCACGCCGGACGAAGTGGATACCATCCCCGACGAGGAATTTCCGGTGCTCATGGAAAGCCACCTGGACGGCTGGGAATTCGCGGTGGAGGCCTGGATACACGACGGAGAAATCTGTTTCCTGAATATCTCCGAGTACGTGACCCTGGGTTACTCCGTCTTCGTGCCGGCCAGCCCGGAGCTGGAAGCCTGGCGGCCGCGCATCCGCGAGGAGATCGAGAAACTGATCAAAACCTTCGATCTCAAATCCGGCTTTATTCACCCGGAATACTTCGTCACCAGCGACGGCACCATGTACTTCGGGGAAGTGGCCTTCCGGCCGCCGGGCTTCAAGGTGTTCGAGCTGCTGGAGCGGGTCTACGGCTTCAACGCCTACCAGGGCATGGTGCTGGTGTTCGACCCGAAAGCCACGGCGGAGGAAATCAAGGCCTTCTTCCCCCGCGAGGTGGTGGACGCGGACGGCCATGCCGGCTGCTTCGGCGTCTACCCGCGCCGGCGGGTGGTGAGCCGCCTGGAGATCCCCGAGGAGACCCAGGACGACCCCTACTTCGATTTCCACGAGCTGACCCCGCCCGTGGAAGAAACCGTCACCAAGCGCACCGCCTTCGGCACCCACTGGGGTCTGGTGTATTTCCACGGCGACGACCCCTACCGGATGCGCGAGCTGCTCAAGCACCAGGAGGACCTGGACTTCTACGTCTGAGGGCTTTCCCCGGATCCGATCCGGATCCATCGGCCGTGGCGGTGGGCCGCCACGGCCTCTTCCCACCCTTTCCGCATCGTTTTTCGCTGAGTGATCACGGCCGGCGCGTGCCGCCTGGGCGGCGTGGCGTTGTGTCATGCGACCGTGGCGGGGTTGACAGTGCATCACGGTTTTATCTTAAATAGAAAACAGTTTCGGAGAAAGAAAATGGCCAGCAGCTACCAACTACAAACATTGGCCCGCGCTCTGGACGTTCTGGAATTGATGGAACGCACCCCGGAGCCCATGTCCCTGACCGAGATCGCCGAAGCCATGGGCGAGGCCACGGCGATCGTCTATCGCATCCTGCACACGCTGGAAGCTCGGGGTTATCTGTACCGGCGCCCCCAGGACAAGCGCTACAGCTACACCGGCCGCTCCACCGGGGCTGGTGCGGTGAGTCGTGCGGTGGATTTGCTCCAGGCCGCCTCCAGGGCCGTGCCGGCGGGGGCGTCCCTGGAGCAGCTGGCCGCGGACGTGGGCCTGGACCCGCGCATCGCCGAAGAGATTCTGGCGCCGCTCAGCGAAAAAGGCCTGATGCGCCGGGATGCCGAAAACGACCGCTGGCACCTCTCCCACGCGGTCATGGAGCTGGCCCGCCCCTTCCTGAACAGCGATGACATCCTGGTGCGCGTGCGCCCGCTCATGGAGCAGTGGCATGTGGAAACCGGCGAGACCGTTTCGCTGTTTCACCGTGCCGGGGATCAGCAGATCGTCACGGCGGCGCTGCCCAGCCCGCATCCGGTGCGCTATGCCCTGGAGGTGGGCAGTGCCTTCCCGCTGTATCTGGGCGCCGGCGGCAAGGCGATGCTGGCGTTCCTGCCCGAGGCGGAGCGCGAAGCCCTGATCAAGGCCGACGGCCTCGACGCGATGCCCCGCCGTATTCCCAAGGTTTCCGCCCTGCGCAAGGAGCTGGCGCTGATCCGCCAGCGCGGCTTCGCGATCTCCAGTGGCGAGCGGGTGGAGGGCGCCAGCGCCGTGGCCTTGCCGGTGCTGCGCGAGGACGGCCGCCCGGCGGCGGTGCTGGGCCTGATGATGCCGAGTTTTCGTACCTCCGATGCCAAGCTGATCCGGCTCGGCGAACGACTTTCCGAAGCGCTGCGCGCGCTGCGTCTGCCTGAAGAGCAGCGCCCGCGCGGCGAATAACGCCAAAAATCGCCGGGCAACCGGCACAAGGAGAACACTATGATCCGTGATCGGGAGGGCCTGACGGCGCTGCTGGATGACGTTCGAGCCTGGGTTCGCGATGTGGCCATCCCCGCCGAGGACACCGTGGAAGCCCGCGACGAAGTGCCCGAGGAGCTGGTGGACGACATGCGCCGCCGTGGCTACTTCGGCTGGAGCATCCCCGAGCAATACGGTGGCGCCGGCCTCACCTGCGAGGAGCTGGTGCTGGGCGCCATGGAGTTGTCCCAGGCCGCCACCGCCTTCCGCGCCCGGGTCGGCACCAACACCGGCATTGGCTCCGAGGCCCTGGTCGCGGACGGCACCGAGGAACAGAAAGCCCGCTACCTGCCGGCCCTGGCCCGCGGCGAGATCACCGGCTGCTTCGCGCTCACCGAACCGGAAGCGGGCTCCGACGCCACCGCCCTGACCACCAGTGCCCGGCGGGACGGCGATCACTACGTACTCAACGGCACCAAGTGCTACATCACCAACGCCCCCATCGCCGGCCTGTTCACGGTGATGGCGCGCACCGATCCGGACAACCTGACCGCCGGCGGCATCAGCGCCTTTCTGGTGGACGCGGGCACCCCGGGGCTGAGCGTGGGGCCGGCCTACAAGAAGATGGGCCAGGCCGGTTCGCCGGTGTCGGAAGTGTACTTCGAGGACTGCCGCGTGCCCGCCGCCAACCTGATCGGCGGCGTGGAAGGGCAGGGCTTCGCCACCGCCATGAAAGTGCTCAACAAGCAGCGTCTGCACCTGAGCGCGCTGTGCACCGGCCCGGCCATGCGCATGCGCGACGAGGCTCTGGCCCATGCCAGCAAGCGCCGTCAGTTCGGCCGCCCGGTGGCGGAGTTTCAACTGGTGCAGGCGATGATCGCCGACATGCAGACCGAGATTCACGCCGCTCGCGCGCTGATTCTGGAAACCGCGCGCAAGCGGGACGCCGGCGGTGACGTGAAACTGGACGCTTCCATGTGCAAGTACTTCGCCTCGGAAATGTGCGGCCGTGTCGCCGACCGCGCCGTGCAGATCTTTGGTGGTGCCGGCTACGTGGCGGACTACAGCTGCATAGAGCGGCTCTACCGCGACGTGCGTCTGTTCCGGCTCTATGAAGGCACCAGCCAGATTCATCAACTCAACATCGCCAAGCTGACCCTGCGTCAGGCGTCCTGAGTCCGGCGCCGACCCCACAACCAAGAGGAAGACGACATGCTTACAACAATCACCCGTCGTATCCGTGGCCTGGCCGTGATCGGCGCGGCCCTGGCCTGTCTCAACCCGGCCTGGGCCGCCGATTACCCGGAACGTCCGGTCACCGCCATGGTGCCGTTCCCGGCCGGCGGCAGCACCGATCTGATGGCCCGGGCCATCGCCCAGGAACTGACCGACGCCCTGGACACCAATGTGGTGGTGGACAACCGCGCCGGCGGCGCCGGCACGGTGGGAATGGCGGCCCTGGCCCGGGCCCGCGCCGACGGCTATACCATCGGCGTGGTGCCGGCGGCGCCGCTGGTCAACCAGCCGCACATGCGCCGCACGCCCTATGACCTGGACGCGTTCGATTATGTCTGCCAGTTCTTTGAAAGCCCCCAGGCCCTGGCGGTGGAGCCGGATTCGCCGTTCGCCGATCTGGGCGAACTGGTGCGCTACGCGAAATCCCACCCCGGCGAACTGACCTACGGCAGCCCGGGCCCGGGCTCGCTGCCCAACCTGGCCATGGAACAGTTCCTGGAAGAAGCCGGCGTGGAGATCACCCATGTGCCGTTCGGCGGCGACGGCCCCGGCGTGACCGCTCTGATGGGCGGCCACGTGGATCTCTACATGACCATGTCCAACGTGGTCGCCGACCGGGAACTCAAGGCGGTGGCCATTTTCAGCGACGAGCCGCTGGATACCCTGCCGGGCGTGCGCACCGCCCGGGCCCAGGGCCATGACCTGACCGCTTCCTGGTGGGGCGGCGTGGTGGCGCCCAAGGGCATTCCCGACGCCGCCCGCGACGCCCTCGAGCGTGGCTGCCGGTCCGCCGCCGATTCCGAGCGTCTGGCCAAGGTGCTTGATCGTCTCGGTACCCAGGCCGTGTATCTGGGCCCGGCGGATTTCCGCGCCAAGGTGGAATCGATCTCCGAAACCAACGGTCGTCTGATCGAAAAAGTACTCAAAAACCGCTCCTGACAAACGGAGGCAATGATGATGAAAACAACAAGCCAAGCGATTCGCCGTACCTCCCTGACCAGCGCCTTTCTGGCCGCGTTCGCCCTGCTGGCGGCACCGGCCTGGGCGGACGATTATCCGTCCCGGTCGATCACCGAAATCGTGCCGTACCCCGCCGGCGGTAGCACCGACCTGGCCGGTCGTGCCGTCGCCAACGCCCTGGGCGATATCCTTGGCGTCAAGGTGGTGGTGGACAACCGGGGCGGTGGGGGCGGCAGCGTCGGCATGGCCGCGGTGGCGCGGGCACGGGCCGATGGTTACACCCTCGGCGTGGCGCCGGTGGGCACCATCGCCAACCAGCCGCACATGCACCGCACCCCCTACGACACCGATTCCTTCGATTACCTGTGCCAGTTCTACCACGCGCCCCAGGTGCTGGCGGTGAAGCCCGGCTCTCCGTTCAAGACCCTCACCGAAGTGGTGGAGTACGCCAAGGAACACCCCGGCGAGCTCACCTACGGCACGCCTGGGCCCGGCACCCTGCCGCACCTGCAGATCGAGCAGTTCAAGCGCCTCGCCGGCGCCGACATCACCCATGTGCCGTTCGCCGGTGACGGCCCGGGCCTGACCGCCCTGATGGGCGGCCATATCGACCTGTACTTCGCCCTGCCGAACACGGTCACCGACCGCGATCTGCGTGCCGTGGCGGTGTTCAGCGAAGAACGGGTGGAAGCGTTGCCGGAGCTGGGCACCGCCAAGGAGCAGGGCTACGACATGACCGCCGCCGTCGCCGGTGGCCTGGTGGCGCCCCAGGGCCTGCCCGAGGACGTGCGCGGGCGGCTCTCCCAGGCCTGTGAGAAGGCCACCGGTTCCGAGCAACTGAACCAGGTACTCGGCCGGGTCGGTCTCAACGCGGTCTATCTGGACCAGCAAGCGTTCGGCGACCTGGTGCGCGACACCTCGAAAACCAACGGTGAGCTGATCCGCGACGTCATCAAGGGCGGGGACCGCTGATCATGAAGGCGCGCGTGCTCGATCTCTGCTACGGCGGCGCGGCGCTGGCCGCCGCCGTGGCGGTGTATCTCACCGGCGGTAGCACCGACCGGCCGGTGGCGGTGGCCAGCGATCCCTTCTGGTATCCCCGCTTGCTGCTGGTGCTGATCGGCGTCTGCGCGATCTGGCTGATGGTGCACGCCCTGCTCGGGCGTGCCTCCTCCGCGGGGCCGGAGCGCCTGCGCTGGCGCTCGCTCGCCGGCACCGTGGTGATCAGCGGCGCCTATCTGCTGGTTTACGAGTGGCTCGGGTTCCTGCCCGCCACCCTGGCGTTGATGCTGGTGTTCGCCCTGTTCCAGGGTTTCCGCCGGCCACTGTGGCTGGTGGTGGTGGCGGTGCTGTTCACCGTCCTGGTCTGGTACGGGTTCGCCGATCTTCTCAACCGAACGCCGCCGGGGCCGGCTCTGCCGTCCCTGAGCGCGCTGTTTTCCTGATTCCAACAAGAATTCGGTCCCCCCGGGGACTCCGGAGGCTCATATGGACGCCTTGCTGTCCGCCCTCTCCATGCTCGCCGCGCCGGACGCCTTGCTGGCGGTGGCGGCGGGCACCCTGGTCGGCATTATCATCGGCGCGCTGCCGGGTCTCGGGTCGCTGCTGGCGATCACCATGGCGCTGCCGCTCACCTTCGTGCTCGGGCAGGGCGCCAGCGTGGCGCTGCTGCTCGGTATTTACTGCGGCTCGGTGTACGGCGGCTCGCTGTCGGCGATCCTGATCAACACGCCGGGCACGCCGCAATCCGCCGCCACCGTGCTCGACGGTTACCCCATGGCCCGGCGCGGCGAAGCCGGCAAGGCGCTGGGCTGGGCCACCACCGCCTCGGCGTTCGGCGGCATTCTCGCTACCCTGATTCTGGCCGTGGCGTCGCCGATGCTGGCGCGCCTGGGCCTGCGCTTCGGCCCGGTGGAGTATTTCGCCCTGGGGCTGTTCGCGCTCACCTGCATCGTGACCGTGTCCCGGGACCATCTCGCCAAGGGGCTGATCGCCGGCCTGCTCGGGTTGTTCGTGGCCGCGGTCGGGCAGGACCCGGTGACCGGCGGCCTGCGCTACGATTTCGGTGTCTTCGACCTGTCCGCGGGCATCGGGCTGGTGCCGTTCCTGGTCGGTCTGTTCGCCCTGTCGGAAGTGTTCTGGCGCGCCGCCGAGCGTAAGAGCGGCGACGGGCCCATCATCCGCTCCGCGTTCCGCCGCCCGCTGCTGTCGGAACTGCGCAGCCGGTTCTCCGTGCTGCTCAAGTCGTCCCTGATCGGCACCTGGATCGGCACCCTGCCCGGCGTGGGGGCGTCCTCGGCGTCCATGATCAGCTACGCGGAAGCCAAGCGCAGCTCGCGCAACCGGGACAAGTTCGGCACCGGCGAACCGGACGGCCTGATCGCGTCGGAATCGGCCAACAACGCGGTGACCTCCGGCGCCATGGTGCCGACCCTGTCGCTGGGCGTGCCCGGCGATCCGATCACCGCGGTGATGCTCGGTGCCCTGGTGCTGCAAGGGGTGACGCCCGGGCCCCGGCTGTTTCTCGACAACCAGGAACTGGTGCTGTTCATCTTCCTGATGCTGCTGGTCGCCAACGTTTGCATGTTCTTCGGCGGCATGCTCATGGCGCCGCTGTTCTCGCGCATCCTGCGCATTCCGGAGCCGCTGCTGATGGCGGCGGTGGTGGTGCTGGTCGCCACCGGCACCTACAGCATCAACGCCAACCCGTTCGATCTGCTGGTGGTCCTGCTGTCGGGCATCGCCGGCTTCCTGCTGCGTTACAACGGCTTTCCACTGGCGCCCATGGTGATCGGTTTCGTGCTCAGCCCGATGATCGAACAAAGTCTGCGCCAGGGGCTGATCATGAACCGTGGCAGTTTCCTGGGCTTTTTTGGCAGCCCGATCGCCTCGGGGCTGTTCCTGATTACCGCCCTGTTTCTTCTCTGGCCGCTGATCGGCCGTTTGCGCAAGCGCCTGTTTTCCTGAACACACATAGGACTGATTTCAATGACAAATGAAAAACCGCTGGCCGGTGTCCGGGTCATCGAGTTCGGACAGTTCATCGCCGGCCCCGGCGCCACGCAGATCCTCGCCGACCTGGGCGCCGAAGTGATCAAGATCGAGAGCCTCAACGGCGATAACAGCCGCCGCTTCGGCGTCAGCGAACGCAGCGGCCACCGCAGCGGCATGTTCATGGCCTACAACCGGGGCAAGAAGTCCGTGGCTCTGGATCTGCGCAACGCCGAGGGCGTGGCGGTGGCCCGGACGCTGGCGCTGGGCGCCGACGTGGTGGTGCAGAACGCCCGCGTCGGCGTGATGGAAGGCCTGGGCCTGGACGCGGCGAGCCTGCGCGCGGAGAAACCGAGCCTGATCCATGCCTCCATTTCCGGCTTCGGCATCCACGGGCCGTCCCGGCAACGTCCCGGCCTGGACATTGCCGCCCAGGCCGAAAGCGGCATGATGTCGCTGACCGGAGAGCCCGGCGGCACGCCTTTGAAGGCCGGCTTCGCGGTGGTCGACGCCGCCACCGCCTCCGCCGCCGCCAACGCCATCCTGGCGGCACTGTTCCGTTGCGCCCGTCGTGGCGAGGGCGCCACCATCGAAACCTCCCTGCTGGCCGTGGCGGTGAGCTTGCAGGCGCAGATCTGGGCGGAGTACGGCTGCTCCGGCCAGTTGCCGCAACGGGTCGGCAACGCCCAGCCGCTGGCCGCCCCGGCGGCGGATCTGATCCAGGTGCGCGACGGCCACATCGTGGTGTCCGCCTATATGGAAGAGCACTGGCAGCGGCTGTGCCGGGCCATCGAGCTGCCGGAGCTGGCCGATGATCCGCGCTTCGCCACCAACAACGACCGGGTCGCCAACCGGCCGGCAATGATCCGTATCCTGAGCGAAGCCCTGGGCGGCTACGGTGGCGAGGAAGCCCGTGCGCGGCTGGAGGAATTCGGCGTGGTGTGCGGGGTGGTGCGTAATTACGAGCAGGTGCGCGCCAGCGAGGATGTGGACGCCACCCGCGTCTTCCAGAGGGTGATGGACGGCAAGGGCGGTGAAATCGCGGTGCCGGGCCTGCCGTTCAACTACGCCGACGCGACCATCAGCGAACAACCCGCCGCCTTGCCCGGCCTCGGCGAGCACACCCTGGAAGTGCTCGAACAGGCCGGCTTCTCCGCCGCGCAATGCCAGGCCCTGCTGGACGGCAAGGTGGTGGCGGCCGGCGAGCGTCCCTGACCGGGGCGCCGCCATGCCGGCGCCTACCAGGTGCCGGTGTTCTCCATGGACGCCCAGGGTTCCTTCGGGGGCTGGGCGTCCCCTTTCTGAAGCAGCTCCACCGAGATCAGGTCCGGGGAGCGCACGAACGCCATGTGGCCGTCCCGGGGCGGGCGGTTGATGGTGTAGCCCATTCCTTGCAGGTGTTCGCACAGGCCGTAGATGTCGTCCACCCGGAACGCCAGGTGGCCGAAGTTGCGCGCCGAGCCCATGTCCTCTTCCGGGTCCCAGTTCCAGGTCAGCTCCAGTTCCGCCTCCGGGCTGTCCGGCGCCGCCAGGAACACCAGGGTGAAGCGGCCCTTGGGGACCTCCTTGCGGCGGGTTTCGCGCAGGCCCAGGCCGTCGCAATAGAAACGCAGCGTCTCGTCCAGGTCGCGGACGCGCACCATGGTATGCAGATACTTCATGTTTCGAATGCCCTTTGATACAAGGAATGGAAGAGTGAACAGAATGTCATTCCATAATAACAGAGGGAGAGTTCATGGACCTGCATCGCATCGGCGCCCGCGCCCTGGCGCGCCGTATCCGTAACAAGGCGATTACCGCCGAGGCCGCCCTGGAGTATTTCATTGATCGCGTGGAGCGGCTGGACGGTCCGCTCAACGCCGTGGTGGTGCGCCGTTTCGACCTGGCCCGCGAGCGGGCCCGGCAGGCGGACCGGGCGCTGGCCCGGGGCGAGGACTGGGGCCCGCTGCACGGCGTGCCGATGACCGTGAAGGAAACCTACGAAATCACCGGCTGGCCCACCACCGCCGGTGTGGAGGGGGTGCGCCACCATGTTTCCGAGACCACCAGCCGGGCGGTGCAGCGCCTGCTCGACGCCGGCGTGGTGATCTTCGGCAAGACCAACGTGCCCGCCTACGCCGGGGATCTGCAAAGCTACAACGACATTTACGGCACCACCAACAACCCCTGGAACACGGACCTGACCCCGGGCGGTTCCTCCGGCGGCGCCGCCGTGGCCCTGGCCGCCGGTTTCTCGCCCCTGGAGCTGGGCAGCGACATCGGCGGCTCGATCCGCACGCCGTCGGCGTTCTGCGGGGTGTGCGGGCTGAAGCCCAGCTACGGGCTGATCTCCACCCGGGGGCACGTGCCCGGGCCGCCGGGGGCGCTGGCCCGGCGGGATCTGTCCGTGGCCGGGCCCATGGCCCTCAACGTGGGCGACCTGGAGCTGGCCCTGGAGGTGCTGGCGGCGCCGGAGCGGGAGGAGGCCCCGGCCTGGCGGTTGGAGCTGCCGCCCTCCCGTCACGAGAATCTGGCCGATTTCCGCGTCGCCGCCTGGCTGAACGATCCGCGCTGCCCGGTGGACGGCACCCTCAAGGCCGCCCTGGACCAGCTGGTGGCGGACCTGGGCGAGGCCGGCGTGACGGTGGACCCGGCGGCGCGGCCCGAGGGGGTCACCCTGGAAGACGCCTACGACGTCTACTATCAGCTGCTGGCGGGCACCATGGGCGTGGGCCTGCCCGATGACCTGTACCAGCGGATGGTGGAAAGCGCCGCCGCCGCGCCGGCGGACGACACCGGCTACCAGACCCGCTTCGCCCGGGGTGCCACCCAGTCCCACGCCGACTGGCTGCGCGCCGACGAGCGCCGCCAGGGCCTGCGCCGGGCCTGGGACCACTTCTTCCATGATTACGACGTGCTGCTGTGCCCGGTGGTGCAAACCCTGCCGTTCCCTCACCAGCACACCCCCGGGCCGGATGCCCGGGTGCTGAGCGTCAACGGTGCCGATCAGCCGTACATGGACATTCTGGTGTGGGCCGGGCTGGCCGGCGGCGTCTACCTGCCGGCGGCCACGCTGCCCATCGGTCTGAGCGCGGACGGTTTGCCGCTGGCGGTGCAGATCATCGGTCCTTATCTGGAGGATCGCACCGTGCTGGCGTTCGCCGCCCGGCTGTCCGAAATTCTGGCGCCGCTGCCACCAGCGCCACCGGCGGCCTGAGCGGCGGTGGTTGGTGGGGTAACAAGAGGAACAAACTTGTATACATGAGCCCCCCAAAGGGGGCTCCTTGGGAAAAAGAGGGTATTGGGGAAGGCGAGAGCTGTGCTACATTTCTCTCGCAGTTTCATTTTTTGGCCTTGGTGTTTCGCTATGCGAAATACCCGGGGTGAAAACAACAACCAGGAGCTCCCCATGAGTCTGATTCATCGTTTCCGCAAGACCCTCGCGATCGGTGGCTCTGTGATCGCCGTGGCGGCCACCGTTGCCCTCTCCCCGCTGGCCCAGGCCGCCGAGGACACCATCACCTGGAAGGTCCAGTCCCACTGGCCCGGCTCCAGCAGTTCCTACAAGGACAGCCTGGAACGCATCAAGCGCGTGATCGAGGAGCGCACCGACGGCAAGCTCGAACTGCAGCTCTATGAAGCCGGCGCCCTGTTCAAGGCCCAGGAAACCTTCAACGCGGTGAGCCGTGGCGTGATCCAGATGGGCACCATTTCCCCGGCCTATGCCCAGGACAAAATGACCCTGGCGGGCATCGCTTCCGGCATGCCGTTCGCTTTCCGCAACGTCTGGGAAGCGGCCTACTTCCACAAGAACATGGGCTTCGAGGACATGCTTCGCGAAGAAGCGGCGAAGTTCAACGTCTATTACTCCACCGACAAGGTCTACCCCACCGAGATGGTGTCCAAGAAGCCGATCGAGAGCTGGGATGACTTTACCGGCCTGAAGATCCGCTCCTCCGGCGCGCTGCAGAAATTCCTTACCGAAGCCGGCGCGGCGGCCACCTACGTACCGGGCGGCGAGCTGTACCAGGCGCTCTCCAGCGGCGTGGTGGACGGTGCCCACTGGGGCGCGGTGCAGGGCGCGGCCAGCATGGGCCTCTACGAAGTGGCCAAGTACCACGTGCACCCGGCCCTGAACATCGCCGGCACCGACGCCTTCATCGTCAGCCAGAAGGCGCTCGACAAGCTGCCCGAGGGCATGGCCAAGATCGTCAAGGACGCCCTCGACGAGCAGTTCTGGGTGCGCACCAACGAGTATCTTTACAAAGAGCAGATTACCCTGGCCAAGGTAATGGCCGACCAGGGCGTGCAGGTCAACACCATGCCCCAGGACGTCCAGGACAAACTGGCCCAGGTGGCGCAGAAGATGTGGGATGAAGAAGCCAAGCGCAGCGACAAGGCCGCCGAAGCGGTACAGAAGCTGAAGGACTTCCTCTCCGACCTGGGTTACCTGTAATTCCGATGTGAACCTCCGGGGGCGCCGTTCCGGCGCCCCCGTTTTCCTTTGATTGATTGAAGCCCCCCGCGGAGGAACCATGTCCTTCCTTCAGAAACTGATTAACGGGGTGACCCGCCTGAATGATTTTCTGGGCCGGTGGATCGCGTTGCTGGTGTTCGTCATGAGCGCGCTGCTGCTGTTCGAGGTCATCTGCCGTTATGCATTCGATTCGCCCACCGTCTGGACCACGGAGCTGACCCAGTTCCTGTTCGGGATCTACTCGATCATGGCCGGCGGTTACGTGATGGCCCACCGGGGCCACGTCAACGTGGACCTGCTGTACTCGCACATCCCGGTGCGTGGTCAGGCGATCATCGACATCTTCACCTCCGTAGTGTTCTACATCTTCATTCTGGCGTTTTTGTATTTCGCCACCTCCATGGCCTGGGAATCGATCGAAAGCATGGAAACCAGTTACTCCGCCTGGAACCCGCCGGTGTGGCCGGTCAAGGCGTTCATGCCGGTGGCCGTGTTCCTGGTCTTGCTGCAGGGCACCGTGAAACTGCTGCGCGACATCGCCGTGGCCATCAACCCGGCCAACGCCGAGGTGCTCAAGGACGGCATCGACACCGGTGAAGAGGAGCAGATCTGATGAGCATTGAAATGATCACGCTGCTGTTCTTCGGCTCGCTGCTGTTCTTCCTGGTGCTGGGCCTGCCGCTCACCTTCGTGCTGGGCGGCGTATCGGTGATCTTCCTGTACTTCACCTGGGGGCCGGATGCCTTCTACATGGTCGCTTCGCAGATCTGGAGCACCATGGGCAACTTCACCCTGGTGGCGATTCCGCTGTTCGTGTTCATGGCCATGTTGCTGGAACGCACCGGGGTGGCGAAGGATCTGTATCGCATGATGTATCTGTGGTGGGGCGGCCTGCGTGGCGGTCTGGCCATCGGTACCCTGGCGATCTGCGCCATCTTCGCCGCCATGTGCGGCATCTCCGGCGCCGCCGTGGTGGCGATGGGCACCATCGCCCTGCCGTCCATGCTGGAGCGCGGCTACGACAAGCGCATGGTACTTGGCTGCATCAACACCGGCGGTGGCTGGGGCATCCTGATTCCGCCCAGCATTCTGATGATCCTCTACTCGCTGATCACCGGCGTGTCCGTGGGCCAGATGTTCGCCGCCGGCGTGCTGCCGGGCATTCTGCTGATGGTGCTCACCTGCGCCTACATCATCATCCGCTGCTACTTCCAGCCGGAACTGGCGCCGGCCCTGCCCAAGGAAGAGCGCGCCAGCTGGGGCGAGAAGATGGCCGCCCTGCGCGCGGTGATCCTGCCGATCCTGATCGTGGTCATGGTGCTGGGGTCCATCATCCGAGGCGTGACCACGCCCACCGAGGCGGCCGCCATGGGCGTGCTCGGCGCACTGATCTCCGCGCTGGTGTACCGGCGCATGTCCTGGGAGCTGCTGCGGGACGCGGCCGTACGCACCTTCAAGCTCACCGGCATGATCATGTGGATTCTGTTCGCCGCCCACGCCTTCAGCGCGGCCTATCAGAGCATGGGTGCCCAGGAGATGATTCAGGGGCTGATCACCGGCATTCCCGGTGGACCCTGGGCGATCATCATCACCATGATGCTGATCGTGTTCCTGCTCGCCATGGTGCTCGATCCGGTGGGCATCATGCTGATCACGCTGCCGGTGTTCCTGCCCATCGTCAAAGCCCTGGGCTTCGATCCGGTATGGTTCGGCATCCTGTTCGTGATCAACATGGAGATCGGCTACATGACGCCACCCTTCGGGTTCAACCTCTTCTATTTGAAGGGGGTGGTGCCACCGAGCATCACCATGAAGGACATCTATGTGTCGGTGATTCCGTTCGTGCTGGTGGAGGTGGTGGGCATCGTCCTGATCATGATGTTCCCAGAGATCGCCACCTACCTGCCGGATCTGTTCTTCTAGCGTTCCGGGCGCTCCATTCGGGCCGCGTTTCGGCGTGGTCCCCCCTTCCGGGAACGCCGTGAACCCGTCCATGGGGGCTTCCGTCAAACATCCTGTTTGACAGGGTCCCGGAAGGGGGACCACGCCGAAACGCTCCGAGGTAGCTTCACGGCGGGTCCCGATCAGGGGCTTTTGTTATTTCCCTTCGCTGTCCTTCCAGCGCGCCATCAGGGCGTTGGAAGGCTGGCTCTCGTCGAGCAGCTTGCGGGCGGTTTCCGCGCCGGCCACCGGCAGGCCCTCGCCGTCCAGCAGGCCGATCTGCTTGAGCACGCTGGCCTGGTCCCAGTAGATGTGCTCATGGCAGAGCTTGTCGCCCCGGAAGCGAATCACGCCGAGCATGGGGATTTCCACTTTCTTGCCGGTGGGCGCCACGCCGGGCAGCATCCAGTCGATCTCGCGGTCGTGGGTAAAGCTGAGGATGAACTCGTCCACCAGTTGGGTGGCGCCCACCGTGCGCGACACCGGCACCAGGGCCATGTCGTCCGGATTACCGTGCACGAAATGGTTGCGGTAGAAGCGGCTGAGCTGCTGGTAGCCGACACCGCCGGTCATGGTGGGAATGTGGTTCACGTAGGGCTCGGCCACCATGGTCGCCATGGTGGCGTCCACGTCCCGGGTGGCGAATTCATGCAGGCAGTGCTCGTCCCACAGGGCCGACAGGTCGAAGTCCGGGCCGATCTCCCGTTTCAGCGCCGCCATGCTGCGCTCGTGGGCCATATCGGCGCTGGGCTTGTGGAAATGGTCGCCGCCGGGGCGCGCGAAGGCGTGGTCCACGCCCGGGTAGACGAAGGTCTCCAGCCTGCTGACGGTGCCGCCCAGGGCGGTGACGATGCGGTTACGGGTGGCCTCGTCGCAGAAGCCATCCAGTTCGGCGAAGTGCAGCACCAGCCGCCCTTTGATATGGGCGGCCTCGTCCAGATGCTGCTCGATGCCCACGCCGTAGTAGCCCACGGACACCGCCACCCGGGTGCGCGCGGCGGTCAGGTAGGCGAGCTTGCCGCCCAGACAGAAACCCACGAAGCCCAGGTCGCCGCCGGTGACCTCCGGGCGTGCCGCCAGGGTTTCCAGGGTGGCGTCGATGTCGTCGATGGCCAGGTCGATGTCCACGGTCTGGAACAGCTCGAAGGCACGCTGGAAATCCGCTTCGCCGTAGCCCAGTTCGATGCCCGGCTCGATGCGCCAGAACAGGTCCGGCACCAGCACCACATAGCCTTCCTCGGCGTAGCCGTCGGCCACCCGGCGCATGGTGTTGTTGACCCCGAAAATTTCCTGGCCCACCACCAGGCCCGGGCCTTTGCCCGCCGGCGGCAGGGCCAGATAAGCGCGAAAACGTCCACCGTCCTTCGCGGTGACGTCGATGAACTCTCCCATGGTGTTTCCTTCTTGTGCGCGTAAAGCGAAAAGCCTAGCAGCGCTTCAGGAAGCTGTCGAAAGGGGAAGGGGGAACCCGGATACAGGATTCAGGATGCGGGATACAGGCGGCGCACGGTGGCTCCCTTCATCCGCGGTCATCTCTCCATGCCGCCGTGGTCGTGTCGCAGGCTCGAATCGCGGCTGAAGCGGTACGCCGCCCGGCCGCTCCTACACCATCCTGAACCGTAGGAGCGACTTTAGTCGCGATATGCCGAGGCCAGGCTCAGCCGAGCAGGTGGTTCTCGTACTCGTCGCGGAGCTTGGTCTTGAGCACCTTGCCGGTGGCGTTGCGCGGCAACTCGTCCACGAACACCACGGCGTCCGGCACCTGCCAGGACGCCACCTTGCCCTCGAAGCCGGCCAGCACGTCCTGCTCGGACGGATCCTGGCCCTCGGCTTTCACCGCAATCAGCAGCGGGCGCTCGTCCCACTTGGCGTGCTTGGCGGCGATCACCGCCGCGTCCGCCACCTGCTCCATGCCCATGGCGATGTTCTCCAGTTCCACGGAGCTGATCCACTCGCCGCCGGATTTGATCACGTCCTTGGAGCGGTCCTTGATGGTGAGGATGCCGTTCGGGTCCAGGGTGGCGATGTCGCCGGTGGGGAACCAGCCCTGCTTGTGCGGCGCCGGCGTGTCCACGTTGAAGTAGCCGCTGATCACCCAGTGGCCCTTGGCGTACAGGTCGCCCTGGGTCTCGCCGTCCATGGGGCGCTCATTGCCCTCCTCGTCGCCCACCATCAGGTCGACGCCGAACGGCGGCCGCCCCTGCTTGGCGCGGATCGCCGCCTGTTCCTCCGCGGACAGCGCCATGTGCTTGTGCAGCAGGGTGCTCACCGAGCCCACCGGGCTCATCTCGGTCATGCCCCAGGCGTGCAGGGTGTCCACGCCGTAGTCGTCGCGGAAGGTGGCGATCATGGAGGGCGGGCAGGCGGAGCCGCCGATCACCGTGCGGGTCAGGCTGGGCACCTTCTCGCCGGCCTTCTTGAGCGCGCCGATCAGGCCCTGCCACAGGGTCGGCACGCCGGCGGCGCAGGTCACTTCCTCGCTGTTGATCAGGTTCTTGAGGCTGTCGCCGTCCAGGCCCGGGCCGGGCAGCACCACCTTGGCGCCCACCATGGCCGCCGCGTAGGGAATCCCCCAGGCGTTCACATGGAACATGGGCACCACCGGCAGCAGGCAGTCCCGGGCGGTCAGCGCCAGGCTGTCCGGCAGGGCCACGGCCATGGAATGCAGCACCGTGGAGCGATGGGAATAGAGCGCGCCCTTGGGGTTGCCGGTGGTCCCGGAGGTGTAACACAGGCTGGAGGCGGTGTTCTCGTCGAACTCCGGCCATTCGAAGCCGTCGTCGCCCTGGTCGATCAGGTCCTCGTAGAACTTCAGGCCGGGCACCTTGGCGGCGGCCTCGTCGTCCTTTTCGCCGAGCAGATAGACATGCTCCAGCTTGGGCAGCTTGTCCCGCAGGGCCTCGATCAGCGGCAGGAAGGTCTTGTCGATGAACAGTACCTTGTCCTCGGCGTGGTTGAAAATGTAGACCAATTGTTCCGGGAACAGGCGCGGGTTGATGGTGTGGCAGACCAGGCCGGCGCCGGACACGCCGAAGTAGATTTCCAGATGGCGGTGGTTGTTCCAGGCCAGGGTGGCCACCCGGTCGCTGCGTTCCAGGCCCAGACCCAGCAGGGCGGAACCCAGGCGGCGGGCGCGCTGTTCCACCTCTCCCCAGTTGGTGCGGTGCAGGCCGCCGCCGGTTTCCACGGAAACGATCTCTCCATCGGCGTGGTAGCGGGCGGCGTGGCGGATCTGGCTGCTGATCAGCAGCGGCTGGTTCATCATCTGGCCTAGCATAGGTGCTCTCCCAGTGCTTCGCGTTGTTGTTGTGAGACCTTCGAGATTTCCCGTATCCGGGGATGGTGTCAAATCCCGGCCGACCAGGGTGCGGTCGCTCCGGTCGTGTCCGTGTGAAAGGAGACGGGTTCGCCGCCGGAAACTGAAGAAGCCGGCTTGACCCACCGGGCCTTGAGCGGGCCGGATGCCTGGGCTAATGTAGCCGCCCTTTCGTGACAGCCGCTTTTCGGAACCCCGCTATGTGGATCAAGAACCTCACCGTTTTCCTGGGCAGCGAGACCTTCGACTGGTCCGCCGCCGAACTGGAGGAGCGCCTGGACGCGCACCGCTGCCCGCCCTGTGGCCGCCAGAGCCCGAGCAGCGAAGGCTTCGTGCCGCCGCTGAAGAACGACGAGCGCATGGTGGTGGCCGCCGGCAGCTACTTCTACCTGGTGCACCAGGAAATCATCCGGCTGCTGCCCGGCCCGGTGGTCAAGGAAGAGCTGGACGCCCGGGTGGAGGAAATCCGCGAGCGGGAGGGCCGACCGGTGGGCCGCAAGGAGCGCTCCGAGCTGAAGGATCAGATCACCTTCGAGCTGCTGCCCCAGGCCTTCACCCGCTCCCGGCGCACCGGCGTGCTGATCGACCCCCAGCGGCGCCGGGTAATGGTGGACTGCGGCTCGGAAAGCCGCTCCGAGCAGGTGGTGTCGGCCCTGCGCAAGGCCCTGGACTCCCTGCCGGTGACCCGCCCCACGGCGCCCTCGGCCACCACCGCCGCCTTCGCCGGCTGGCTGCGCGACCCGCGCGGGCTGCCCGACGGCTTCACCCTGGGCGACCGCTGTGAATTCAAGAACGGCGATGGCGCCAGCGTGCGCATCACCGCCCTGGACCTGGGCCGCGACGAGATCCTCGCCCACCTGGAGGAGCTGGCGGCGGTGAAGGTCAACCTGGCCTGGAAGGACGAGATCGAATTCGACCTGCAGCAGGATTTCGCCATCAAGCGCCTCAAGCCCCTGGACCTGATCCAGGAGAACCTGGACGGCATTAACGCCGAGGACGCCCTGGACGAAATGATGGCGCGCCTGGAGCTCCAGGGCGGCACCCTGCGCGCCCTGCTGGACGCCCTGTTCGAGTACTTCGAGGTCAAAGCGGAAAGCGGCCCCGGCGCCGACTGAGGCGGATCGCGGCCGGACCGCCCCAACGGGGGCCGGTTTTGTAGGAGCGACTTCAGTCGCGATCAGGCGTTGGGGAAATCTCCGATACAGGATTCAGGATGCAGGATGCAAGGGCGGCGTGATGCCTCGCTGCATCCGCTATCGTGTACTCGTGCCGCGGTGGTCAGGTCGCCCGCTTGCATCGCGACTGAAGTCGCTCCTACCGTGACAAACACCGCGGCCGGGCGGCGTTCCGCTTCAGTCGCGATGCAGCCAATACCGGGGCTGGCCCCAACCCGCCAAAAACGCTACAGTCCCGTCTAAATGTTTACACTGTAAACACTGATACGGGAGCCCCGACATGATCGAACAAACCATCCAACGCTGGCACCGCCTGGTGGAGAGCAAGGACGCCAACGAGCTGGACGAGCTGCTGGCCGACAACGTGGTATTCCACTCGCCGGTGGTGCACACCCCCCAGGAAGGCAAGGCGATCACCAGGATGTACCTCACCGCCGCCCTGCACACCCTCAATAACGAGCACTTCCGCTACCAGCGGGAGATCCTCCAGGGCGACAACGCCATGCTGGAATTCAGCACCAACCTGGACGGCATTCACCTCAACGGCGTGGACATCATCCACTGCGACGCGGACGGCCGCATCGACGACTTCAAGGTGATGGTGCGCCCGCTCAAAGGGGTCAATAAGATTCACGAAATGATGGGCGCGATGTTGGAGCGCCTGAAAGGCTGATCCCGGCTACAGCGTTTCTGTAGAAGCCGCCTTAGCGGCGATCGGAGGTGCCGTCCAACGCCGCCACCAGCGCCTGGTGCAGCGCCAGCGCCGCCACCGGTTTATGCAGCAACGGAATGCCGCTGGCGCTGGCTTCGCGCAGCCGCGACGGGGCCGTGTCGCCGGTGACCAGCAGTGCTGGAATGTCCGCCCCGAAGTGCGTGCGCAGGCAGGCAATGGCCTCGGTGCCATTGCGCCCCTCGCGCAGCCGGTAATCGCAGAGAATCAACGCCGGTGCCGCTGCCTCCTGATGCAGGGCCTCCTCCAGGGAGGCCGCCGTCCGGCACTCGCAGCCCCAGCCGGTCAGTAGCAGTCTCATGGCGTGCCGGATGGTTTCATCGTCGTCGATCACCAGCACCCGCCGTCCGCCCAGATTGGGCAGGGAGGACGGTGCCGCCGACGCTCTGGTGGACGGTGTGCCCTGGCGCTCCGCCCCGCCGACGCGCAGCCGGAAGACACTGCCACGGCCGGGGATCGAGCGCAGCGTGAGCGCGTGCGTCAGGGCCGTCGCCAGCCGCTCGGCGGTGGCCAGGCCCAGCCCCAGCCCCTTGCGGCGGTCGCGCTCCGGGTTGCCCAACTGATGAAACTCGCGAAAGATCGCCCGGTGTTGATCCGGGGCGATGCCGACGCCGGTGTCATACACTTCGATGAGGTACCCGGCGCCCCGGCGGCGGCAGGCCACCAGTACACCGCCCCGGTCGGTATAGCGTATGGCGTTGGCCACCAGGTTGCGCAGAATCAGCTCCAGCAGCGCCGGGTCCGAGACCACGGTGGCTTCCGTATCCCGTGTCCGGTAGACGAGGCCTTTTTCGTCCGCCATCGGCGCCAGTTCCATTTCCAGCTTGCGGAACAGTTGCTGCAGGCTCAACGGGCGCGGTCGTGGTTCGATCACGCCGGCTTCCAGGCGCGAGAAATCAAGCAATGCATTGAGCATTTCCGAGGACGACTCGCTGGCGGCGCGGGCGCTGTCCAGCGTGTGCCGTTGGCGCTCATCCAGCTCGCTCCAGGACAGCGTCTCCAGCAGCAACTGCAGGGCCTGCACCGGTTGGCGCAGGTCGTGGCTGGCGGCGGCCAGAAAGCGGGACTTGTCCTCATCGGCCTGCTCGGCCGCCTCGCGCGCGGTGCTGGCCTCGTGGGTTTCGGTCTTGAGCCGCTCCACCAGATCGAGATTCTCGAAACGCAGGCGGATCGCCTCGTTGATGCTGCCACCCAGGGTGCGCGCCTGCAGGTACTGGGCAATCACGAACAGCACGCAGAAGCCGGCCATCATCCGGTAGTAGAGATCGTCGATGGTAATAAAACGGCCCACGGCGAGCACCGTCATCGGCAGCATGATGCCGGTATAAAGGCCCAGGATGTTCGAGTATTTGGCCACGCTGTCGGCGTTGCTCGAGGCCAGCAGCCCCATCAGCAGGGCGGTGGCCCCGGGGGAAGTGTGCTGGTCGATACCGATCCAGATCAAGGCGCCCCAGAGGGTGCCCTCCAGGCACCGCCCAAGCACCAGTTGCCGCCGGATCCGGGGGACGTCAGCGGCGCCAAAGCCGTCTTGCAGCGCGCGGTGGGCGCCCCAGGATTGCGCCCCCGAGACCGCCAGCAGGGCGAAATACCACACCAGCAACGCCGTCGTGGACACCGCCGCGGTCCGTATGCCGATGCGTTCCCCGCTGATCGCCGAGACCGCGCTGACCACGCTGTCGCTGGAGAAATAGAACACCGCCACCATCAGGGTGGCGACCATGACGCTCATCGAAAAGGCGTGGCGCAGGTGTCGCAGCACCAACGTCAGCCGCTCGATCTGGAAGCGATCCTCGATGTTCAAACGATCCATCCCCGGTCACGGGCATTGAAGGCCGCCTCGCCACGGCTGGAGGCGCCCAGCAGACCAAGCAGCGTCTGCACATGCCCCCGAACCGTGTACTCGGACAGATGCAGGCGCTGGGCGATGGCTTTGTTGGACAGTCCGCGACACAGTAGTTCGAGCACCTCCACCTGTCGCGGGGTCAGGGATTCGGAGGCCGACGGCGCCGGGCCCGCCGGTGCATCCGGGCCCCGGTTATCAAGCAGCGTTCGCACCTGGTGCAGCAGGGTGTGGGGTTTGTCGGTCTTGGAGATAAAGGCCACGGCGCCGGCGGCGATGGCGTCGTCGCGCAGTGGCGACAGATCGAAACCGGACAGCAGCGCCACCTTCGTGCCCGGCCACTTGCGCAACAGCGCGGCAATCCCGGTTACGCCACTCACGCCCTGCAGATGTTGGTCCAGCAGAATCAGAGCGGGGTCGGCATCGCGCAGTTGCAGGGCCTCGGTCAGCGAGCCGGCCTCCAGGACCTTCACCTTTCCAAGCCCCTCTCTCAAAACCAAACTGATACCGCTGAGAAAAAGCGGGTGATCGTCGATTAATAACAATGTGGATTCGGTCACCGTCGTTCCTCTCCCCAAGGCCTGGTTCCGGGGCGTCTTGCCACGGAGACAGGATAGTGCTCGTCCCCCGTATCGGCTGAAAACGGTCAATTTTGACTGTTCTCATACCCTGGGCCTTCGCCTAGCCTTTCCCTGCCTCGTAACAAAAGGTAAGTCATCAAGAGGCGTTATGTAAGCGCGACGGCCGCCATCCATCGGTATCTGGCTTCAGGATTGCCGCGCCGCCGGCTATTCAATGCGAGAAGGGGGGAACCGCGATGAGCCGGCATGGCAGCATGAACCGTGTGTACCAGGTGGTCTGGAACGTTCGCAGGCGGGTCTGGCAAGCAGCCGCCGAAACCTGTGGCCGGCAGCGTCGGGGGGCGCTGTCGGCCGGGGGCTCGGGCAGTGTGTCCCGGCCCTCGGCGCCACGAGTGGCCGCGGGGGCGCTGCTGCTGATCCTTATCCCCTTCACCGCCCGGGCCGGCACCTTGCCGGACGGTGGCAGGGTAGTGGCGGGTGATGCCAGCATCGGTCGCCAGGGCGATACGCTCACCATCGACCAATCCAGCCACAACGCCGCCATCGACTGGCGGCGCTTTTCCGTGGGTGAGGGCAACACCGTCCGCTTCAATCAGCCGGGCCGGAATGCCGCCACCCTCAACCGGGTCACCGGCGGCGAGGTGTCCTCCATTCGCGGCGCCATCGAAGCCAACGGCCGGGTATTTCTGGTCAACCCCAACGGCGTGCACTTTTCCTCCACCGCGCGGGTGGACGTGGGCGCCCTGGTGGCCTCCACGCTGGATATCTCCACCGACGACTTCATGAACGGCGACTACCGCTTCAGCGGCGACAGCGCCAACGCTGTTATTAACCGGGGCAACATCCGCACCGCCCAGGGCGGGCTGGTGGCCATGATCGCCGCCGAGATCGTCAACACCGGCGACATTACCACCCCGCGCGGCAGCACCCTGATGGGCGCCGGCAGCACCGTCACCCTGGACCTGGGTGGCCCGGTCAGCATCGAGGTGGAGGAAGCCCGCCTGGACACCCTGATCGAGCAGGGCGGCGCCATCCGCGCCGACGGCGGTCTGGTCTATCTGACCGCCAAGGCCGCCGGCGATCTCGCCGCCAGCGTCATCAACCACACCGGCATGACCCGGGCCCGAACCCTGGCCGCCGGCGAGAACGGCGAAATCCGCCTGATGGGCGACATGGACCACGGCACGGTGCGGGTGGCGGGTAACCTGGACGCCAGCGCCCCCGGCTCGCTCCACCCCGAGGGCGGCGACGGCGGCTTTATCGAAACCAGCGCGGCCAAGGTCAAGGTCGCCGACGAAGCCCGGGTCACCACCCGCGCCGACCAGGGCAAGACCGGTGAATGGCTCATCGACCCCTCCGACTTCACCGTCAGCGCCGGGGCCGCCGGGCAAACCGACAGCGGCATCGGCGCCGACACACTCTCCGACAACCTGGCCAACAACAGCATCACCCTGCAAACCGTCGCATCCGGCGCCGGCAACGGCGACATCTTCGTTAACGACGCCGTCACCTGGCAAAGCGGCAACACCCTCACGCTCAACGCCCACCGCGATATAGAGATCAACGCCACCCTCGACGCCGCCCAGGGCAACGGCGGCAAGCTGGCACTGGAATACGGCCAGGGCAGTAGCGACGGCCAGATTGACGGTCGCGCCGCCGAGTACCGCGTCAATGCCCCGGTCAACCTGCAGGCCGGGCAAAACTTCTCCACCAAGATCGGTAGCGATGGCGACACCATCGACTACACCGTGATCACCGACCTGGGCGCCGCCGGCAGCACCACCGGCGAGGACCTGCAAGGGATGGCGGGTAACCTGGGTGGGCACTATGCGCTGGGCGCGAACATCGACGCCAGCGACACGGCAAGCTGGAACGGTGGCGCCGGCTTCGCTCCGGTGGGCGATGCCGCCACCGCCTTCACCGGCACCCTCGACGGCCTGGGCCATACCATCTCAGGGTTGACCATCGACCGGAGCGATACGGACTATGTCGGTTTGTTCGGTGTTCTCGGGTTGGGCAGCGCGGTCCGCAATCTCGGTCTCGTGGGCGGCAGCGTGTCGGGCGGCGGCGACTACGTCGGCGGTCTGGTCGGGGATAACTTGGGCACGATCAAGAGCGCCTATGCCACGGGCAGCGTGTCGGGCGGCCGCGATGTCGGCGGTCTGGTCGGGTATAACAGGGGCACGATCACGAGCGCCTATGCCACGGGTAGCGTGACGGGCAAGAAATCTGTCGGCGGGCTGGTCGGGGTTAACAACAGCGCCACGATCGAGAACGCCCATGCCAGCGTCAGCGTGACGGGCACGGACTCTGTCGGCGGGCTGGTCGGCGTGAACTACGGCACGATCGAGAACGCCTATGCCAGCGGCAGCGTAACGGGGCAGAGCCTTGTCGGCGGTCTGGCCGGACGTAACGATGGCACGATCACGAGCGCCTATGCCAGCGTCAGCGTGACGGACGGCTACCAAGTCGGCGGTCTGGTCGGAAGTAACGGTGGCACGATCACGAGCGCCTATGCCACGGGTAGCGTGACGGGCAAGAACCGTGTCGGCGGGCTGGTCGGGGATAACTTGGGCACGATCAAGAGCGCCTATGCCACGGGCAGCGTGGAGGGCAGCGACTCTGTCGGCGGTCTGGTCGGGATTAACTCTGGCAAGATCACGAGCGCCTATGCCACGGGCAGCGTGTCGGGCGGCGGCGACTACGTCGGCGGTCTGGCCGGGCGTAGCTTTTTTGGCACGATCCGCGCCGCGTTCTTCGATACGGGCACTACCGGACAGTCGAGCGGTGTGGGCAACGGGAGTGGGGACGTCACCGGCCTGACTTCTACCGAGATGAAGAACCCGGACCGCTTCACCAACTCCGGTTGGGACAGCAGTGTCTGGACGTTCAGTGGTACTGATCCATCGGCCCCCGGTTACCGAATTACCGATGCAAACCCCTTCCTGACCAGTGTCACCCGCGACGAGGACATCGTCGGCAGTAGCGAGACTCTCTTCGAGGGTGGCCTGGGCACCGCGGACAATCCCTTCACCATCACCAGCTGGGAACAGCTTCAGAACATTAACTACTCCAGCGATACGCTGACCCACGGCTATGACTACAGTCTTTCCAACAATCTGGGCAGTGGCACCGCTGGCTATGAAGACTACGCCAGCGCCACGGCCAACGGCGGCCGGGGTTGGCGGCCGATTGGCGATTATGCCAACTATTCATCCATCAACGTTTTCACCGGCACCTTCGACGGCCTGGGTCACATCGTCTCGGGCTTGACCATTAACTTGCCCGAGGCTGGCTTTGTTGGCCTTTTTGGCGTTGTCAAAGATGGCACGGTCCGTAACATCGGCCTCGCGCGCGCTAGCGTGATAGGCGACTATAATGTTGGTGGGCTAGTTGGTTGGAACAGGGGCACGCTCGATAGCGTCTATGCCACGGGCAGCGTGAAGGGCGGTGATAGCAATGTGGGCGGTCTGGTTGGGCAGAACGATGGCACGATAACCAATTCCTACGCCCGTGGTAGCGTAGAGGGCCATAAGAAGGTCGGCGGTCTGGTCGGGTATCAGCAGGCCGGTACGATCAGCAATGCCTATGCCACGGGGGGGGTGAACGGCTCTAGCAATGTGGTGGGCGGTCTGGTTGGCGACAATCGCGGCGTGCTCAACAATGTCTATGCCACGGGTAGCGTGGACGGAAAAAGTTATGTCGGGGGTCTGGTCGGTTGGAACGGAAAAGGCGGCATGATCGGGAGTGCCTATGCTACAGGCAGTGTCGCGGCCTCAATCCGTGATTCCGGTGGCCTGGTCGGCCTTAACGACGGTAAGGTCCTCGCCAACACCTACTGGAATACCGAGACCACCGGGCAGAGTGACAGTGCAGGCGGAACGGGCCTGACGACCGCGCAGATGTTCGAAGCCAGCAGACTGGCCGGTTTCGATTTCGACGCGGTGTGGGGCAACAGTGACAACCAGACCACGCCCTGGCTGCGTGGCCTGGCGGGCAACCGGGTATTCAACAAAAACGACCTGCCCGAGACGATTGATGATACCAACGACCGGCCCGAGCTCTACACCGCCATCCTGGATATCGACCAGCTTCAGGCAATGCAAAACGATCTCTCGGGTCGCTACCTGCTGGGTATGGACATTGATGCAGGCCACACGGAAAACTGGAACGGTGGGGCTGGTTTTGTCCCGTTAGGCAATGACAAAAGCAGCTTCACCGGCACCTTCGACGGCCTGGGCCATACGATCTCGGCGCTGACGATCAGCAGGACTGGTGCGCATTACATCGGTCTGTTTGGTTCTTCCAGCGGCACGATCCGTAATGTCGGTCTCGTCAACGCAAGCATAGCCGGCGGCACCTATGTTGGTGCGCTGGTTGGGGCGAACCACGGCCAGATTGAGAACGCCCATGCCACGGGCGGCGTGGCTGGCGCCAACAATGTTGGCGGTCTGGTCGGGCTTAACCTAGGGAGCATCAAGAACGTTTATTCCACGGCGACCGTGACGGCGGACGCGGAACAGTACGCTTCTATTGGTGGGCTGGTCGGTTATAACAGCGGTGGTACGATCAAAACCGCCTATGCCACGGGCAGCGTGACGGGCAATGATGACTACGCCAGGGTCGGCGGTCTGGTCGGGACCGCTTCTTCCGGAACTATAATTCAGAGCTATGCCACGGGCAGCGTGACGGGCAATGGTGACCGCGCCGAAGTTGGCGGTCTGGTCGCGTCTGATTTCAACGCTACCATCACTCAATCGTTCTTCGCTAAAGAGACCACCGGACAAGAGAATGGCGCGGATGACGGTAACCGTGATGGGATCTTGGCCCTGACGACGGCCGAGATGAAAGACGCCCAAAACTTCGCCGACGCCGGCTGGGATATCGACACCAAGGGCGGCACCGGCACCACTTGGCGCCTTTACGAAGGCTTCACCACGCCGCTGCTGCGCACTTTCCTCAAACAAGTGACGGTAACGGTGAACGACAAAACCGGTCGTACCTACGACGGCACCGAAGCCACGGTGAGCGGCTCCGGCCATACGCTGTCCGACGAAACCGCCAGCCTGTTAGGCAACGCCGATTACACCGACGTGACGACCCGCAACGCCGGTGATTACGCGCTGGGCATAAGCGGCCTCTACTCCGGCCAGCAAGGCTACGATATCAAGGTCGAGACGGGCCGCTATACCGTTGACAAGGCTAAACTCACGCTGAGTGCGGTCACTGACAGCAAAACCTACGACGGCGACACCAAATCCGCTCGTAGGGTCAAACACGGCGCGCTCCAAGGCTCCGATAGCCTCACCGGGCTGAGTCAGTCATTTGATTCAAAAAACGCCGGCGATAACCGTACGCTGACGGTGGACAGCGGCTATACCCTCGAAGACGGCAACGGTGGTAACAACTACACGGTGACCACGACTAGTGCGAACGGCAGCATCACTCGCCGTAAGCTGACCATCAGTGGTACCAAAGCCGCCGGCAAGACCTACGACGGGACCGCCACCGCCAACATCACGGTCGGTAGCCTCGAAAACCTGGTGGGTGGCGAAACGCTGGACGTTACGGCGAGCGGCGAGTTCGACGAGGGCAATGCTGGCGATCGTACCGCCACGGCGCACTACACGTTGGCGAACGGCGATAACGGTGGTCTGGCTAAGAATTACGTTCTTGCCGACACCACCGGCCATGAAGCCACCATCGACCGTCGTGTGCTGACCATCAGCGGCACGAGTGCCGCGAACAAGGCCTATGACGGCACAACCACCGCGAACATCACGGTGGGTACCCTCGGTAACCTGGTGGATGGTGAAACGCTGGATGTTACGGCGAGCGGCCAGTTCGATGAGGCCAACGCTGGTGATCGTACCGCTACGGCGCACTACACCTTGGCGAATGGCGACGATGGCCTGGCCAGCAACTACGTTCTTGCCGATACGAC